>OBLI01000095.1_pt1 | contig 89252 bp, 73 predicted proteins | sample 1519701 | NCBI WGS metagenome assembly OBLI01 (sample SAMEA3663005, study PRJEB22513) | pig gut metagenome | biome: pig gut; feature: pig-associated habitat; material: faeces | place: France | collected 2012
CTTCTGCCATTCAAGAAGTTGGACTCGACTTTTTATGGTTTAGCGGACAGTAATAAATAAAAATGAAATATGAAAATAAGTAAAGGTGTTTTGGAAAAGATGTTTGCCGAATGCAACAAAAAGTATTTTAATAGTTCCCTAATTATGCCAAATATTTCAACATACATTGGAGAAACCTCAATGGGTTTGTTCACTGTAAGGGAAGGTCGGTATACAAGGGATATGAAGATTTCAATTGCAAGAAACTTCAACCTCACAAATGAGGAACTGAGGGATTTGCTTATTCACGAAATGATTCACGAATATGTGTATTTAAAAAGTGGAAAGGTTGCACACAACAGAATGTTTAAGAACAAAATGAAAGAACTTAATGAGAAGTACGGACTTGATATAAGGCAAAATTCAAAACATCTGTTCAGGAAATATGGTAACACTAAGACACTTTTCCAAAAATTGATTTCGCTGTTTGAATAATAAAAAAGCACAACAGAATAAGTTGTGCTTTTAAAAATCTCCTCTTTGAACCAAGTGTGCACAAAACTTATAGATTCTCGAACCATTATTGAGGACCTTTCAAAGATTGTTGATTTTCTTGATTGGTGCAAGGACTCTCAAATCTCATTGCATTGATTTCAAGAGGAAAACGAATCTTGTTGCTGTAAGACTTTCAGTAGCATTTTTCAAGCAAAACAGAGCCTCAACCACTTACCCGAACAGTGTATATGTTTAATGTAAAAGGTTTATTTGAGTCGGTTTTGATAATTCAAGTTGGCGCAAATAAGGAATTTAGCCTCAAAAGTCAAGTTTTTTCTATTTACTTTATGGACTTACAGAAATTTTGATTACATTTGCATCGTCATGTTGCCATAGTTGGCACTTGACAGACATATTAGATAGCGCATTTTCGCTTACCTTGCTAATGTGAACTTCGACAACTCACAATTTGAAATCAAGGGTAATGTGGAAAGACGCTCTGTTGAAGTGTATTCGTTTTACAACGATATACTTTCAGCGGAGTTGTCAATTCAACATCCGATTTCAAAGCAGTCGAAGGCTTACATTAGGGGTGGAGAATTTGGTGACTCCGCTTTCTTTTATGCCTTCGAAAACGTAATAGCAACCCGCATCGTAGAGTCGCAGATGCCTAAAAACTTATTGCATTATGGCAGATATGCAAATGTTTGTGTCTCAACCATCCTATGATAAATTTGGATGGGAAGTTGCTCGCTATTGCGATGAACAACAAAACTACATTCCTATTGAAGGGGAAATCTATCCCACAGAAAAACAAGCAAAGGAACGTGCAGCAGAATTAAATCAGCAGTTCAAGGAAGAAGAACAATTAAAAGAGAAGGGAGGTCAAGTATGAAACAGACGATGACACTTGCAGGAATACTTCTTGCATTCACACTTTGCCTCACATCATGTGGTGACCATAATGCCAAGAGTAACGTAAACGTACCTACAGAGTATTGCGAGGAGCTTGTTAAACTCGCAAAGAACGGTAATGTAGTGGCCCAGTACAATTTGGCTTTATGCTATGACCAAGGTGAAGGTGTTGCACAATCTAAAACGGAAGCGGCTAATTGGTATCGTATGGCAGCAGAGCAAGGATTAGCACAAGCCCAATTTAATTTGGGATATTGTTATGCTCATGGTTTAGGAGTTGAACAATCATTTGCAGATGCTGTCGTTTGGTATAAGAAAGCAGCAGAACAAGGTTATGCACAAGCCCAATATAATTTAGGAGATTGTTATGCGTGTGGAAAAGGAGTTGTCCAATCAGATACAGAAAGTGTTAATTGGTGTCGTATGGCAGCAGAGCAAGGATTAGCACAAGCACAATATAATTTAGGGGTGTGTTATGCAAGAGGTTTAGGAGTTGAACAATCATTTGCAGATGCTGTCGTTTGGTATAAGAAAGCAGCAGCACAAGGTGATGCAAAAGCCCAATTCAATTTGGCTCTTATGTATATAAGGGGAACAGGAGTTGAAAAATCCGAAACAGAAGCCATAAAATTGCTTCAGAAAGCAGCGGAACAAGGTCTTGAACCTGCAATAGAAATTCTAAATAGTATACGAAATGGCACTAACTAAATGTCCCGAATGTGGGCAACAAATTTCAGACAAGGCAAATGTTTGTCCCGGTTGCGGATGTCCTATCAACAACCAACATCGTGAAAGCACCTCAAACAATAGGATTCGAATGCTTGACTTTGGTAATGCAATCTTTGACTGCTTTACCAAAAAGTATATAGACTTCAAAGGACGATCCAGACGTTCTGAGTATTTCCCCTTCCTTATAGTGGTAGTATTTGTCTATGTGTGTTGTCGTGCCTTTTTTGAAGATACACCGATATTGGCTTTTATTGTCGCAATAATTCTTGATATTCCTTTGCTTGCTGTAACTGCAAGACGATTGCACGATGTAGGTAAAAGCGGATGGTGGATGCTTTGCCCAATACTGCCTATCTTTTGGATGTTCAAAGATTCGGATGTCGGCAGCAATCAATGGGGCATATCACCCAAATATCCTAATTAACTCAAAAAGCACCGGTCAGCAATGGTCGGTGTTTTTATATATCTCCTAATTTTATAAATTCTTCTATTAAATTGTTGATGTGTTTAGCTGCATCAAGTAATTCTTTAGGCGATTATAACGTGAGTTTTACCCCTAAAAAGGATTATAGCCAATAAGTCACGAACTAAAGGATGTGTCAAATAGTTGTGCTTCATTGACGTTAAGTTTATCGGTAATGTTGTTGAGAGTTGAAAGGGTCGGATTTCCGTTAATTGCTCTTGACAGCGATTCGGGCGCAATTTCCATCCTTGATGCTAATGGAAAAACTTAAAGAAGATTTGCAGGGAATAGACCTTCAACTGACAGAATGTAATCAGGATTTATCGAACCTTGAGGTGCGGATAGACGAAGTCTTTGTAATGTGCTGTATTTTAGTGAGTTTATGGAAGGATGGCACACTTGAAACGAGCCAAAAACTTCAAAATTTGCTCTTTCCTGACGGAATTTTTTGGGATAGGGAAATTGACGGTTATCGAACCGAGAAGGAGAATAGTGCGTTTGCTGTAATGCGCAGGATTACAAATATTTGCAAAAACGAAAAAGAGGAAAAATCCGTAGAAATTTCCTCTTTGACCAAGTGTGCGCACGAAAGGACTCGAACCTTCACGTCGGAAGACACTAGATCCTAAGTCTAGCGCGGCTACCAATTACGCCACGTGCGCATAACTGGTGCAAAGTTAGATAAAAATTTCCGAAAGTGCAAAAAAATTGCTAACTTTGTAGCGTTCTATGTGCATGCTCGAAATAAAAAAGAAAAAATAGATGGTAAAAAAGACAAGAGATAGATTTATAGAAGTGGCTCGATCGCTTTTCGCAAGGAAGGGGGTTGAGAACACAACTATGAATGATATAGCGACAGCATCGGACAAGGGACGACGCACCATCTATACCTACTTCAAGAGCAAGCGCGAGATCTTCAACGCCGTGATCGAGAGCGAGAGCGACGATCTGCTTCAGAATCTCAACTCGATCGTAACGAAGTTGGCATCTCCGGAGCAGAAGCTTCGGGAATATGTGGCGACACGCATGGAGACGATGCGTCAGATTGTGTCGCGCAATGGATCGCTGAGGGCGGGCTTTTTCCGCGATGTGCGCAAAGTGGATCGCGCCCGGTCGGTGATCTCGAAGAAAGAGATTAAGATGCTGATGCATATACTGCACGAGGGAGTGGTGTTGGGAGTCTTCGACATACCGAACATCAAGGAATGGGCGATTATCATCACCAACTCAATCAATGGCTTCGATGTGCCCTATATCCGGAATAGTCTCACCGAATATGGCATCGACAAGCAGGATATGGCACGCATGATAGCCGACTTGGTGCTCAATGGCATACGAGTTCGCGACAATGAGATATAGAAAAAAAAGAGAAACTAACATACGAACAACAAAATAAAAAAGTTCAACAATATGAAAATGCTTGAAGGAAAGGTGGCTGTGGTAACAGGAGCAGCCAGAGGAATCGGTAAAGAGATTGCGTTGAAATTTGCATCCGAGGGATGTGACATCGCATTTACCGACCTTGTGATAGATGAGAATGGCAAGAAGACCGAAGAAGAGATAGCAGCCTGCGGTGTAAAATGCAAAGGATATGCATCGAATGCAGCAGACTTTGCCGCCACAGAAGAGGTGGTAAAGGCAATCAAAGAGGAATTCGGCCACATCGACATCTTGGTAAACAATGCAGGCATCACCAAAGATGGTTTGATGCTGCGCATGACCGAGCAGCAATGGGATGCCGTGATAGCAGTAAACTTGAAGTCGGCATTCAACTATATCCACGCAATACTTCCCATCATGGTAAGACAGAAATCGGGATCTATCATCAACATGGCCTCAGTGGTAGGAGTACATGGCAACGCCGGCCAGTCGAACTATGCAGCGTCCAAGGCAGGACTGATCGCCTTGGCAAAGAGCATCGCCCAGGAGGTAGGTTCACGTGGCATTCGTGCCAACGCCATTGCCCCGGGCTTCATCGAGACAGCGATGACAGCAGCCCTTCCCGACGAGGTACGCGCCGAGTGGTGCCAGAAGATACCTTTGCGTCGTGGCGGCCAGGTGGCAGATATCGCCAACGTGGCTACCTTCCTTGCATCAGACATGTCAAGCTATGTGACAGGTCAGGTGATCCAGGTGGATGGTGGTATGAATATGTAATCATCTTTAGGGATGAAGAAATATGCCCTCATCATGGCGGGTGGCATGGGCCATCGCGCCGGTACGGAAATGCCCAAGCAGTATATCGAACTGCTGGGCATTCCTATCATTTGGCATAGCGTATTGGCGTTCCATCAAGAAGATGCGGAGACGGAGATTGTGGTAGTGGTCCACCCCGACTATGTAGAGCAATTCAATCGCCGGCGAGAGATGCTTGCCCGGGAATTGTCAGACATTCCTTTACGGATCGTGGAGGGAGGATCGACCCGCGGTGAGTCTGTGAAGAATGGCATAGCCACGACACCGGACAGCGCCGATGTTCTGATAGCCGTGCATGATGCGGCGCGCCCTGTGGTGAGTATCGATATGATCCGCAAGGGATGGGAGCTGGCAGCACACGATGGTGTGGCAGTGCCGGGATGTCCGGTCACCGACACATTGCGCCATCTCGAAGGGTCAGGCTCAAAGAGCGTGAATCGCAGCGAATATGTGGCGGTGCAGACGCCGCAAGTGGCGCGAGGCGATATCCTCCATGCCGCATATCGACTTGAAGAACGACCCGAATTTACCGACGAAGCCTCACGCATAGATGCATTGGGAGTCGATGTTAAGATATTCGATGGAGAGACCACTAATATCAAGGTGACCAATCCTGAAGACTTCGCTCGCGCCGAAGCACTTCTGAGAGATAGGAGATAGGAATTAGGAGATAGGAATTAGGAGATAGGAATTAAAAATTAAGATTCGGGATGTCTGATTTTTTTGGCAGTGACATAAAATATCTGAAGGGAGTCGGCGAGAAACGAGCGAAAATTCTTGGCGACGAACTCGACATACACACCTTTCGCGACCTCCTCTACAACTTTCCGTTCCGACACATCGACAGGAGTAAATACTATGCTATCAGCGAGATAACGGAAGATATGCCCTACGTTCAGATCAGAGGGCGTTTCATTAGTTTTTCGATTGAAGGGGAGGGTGCGCGCAAGCGTCTGTTGGGGCTCTTCAGCGATGGCGATCGGTTGCTCCAGACGGTATGGTTCTCGCGTATCAATGCGCTGAAAGATGCCTACCAAGAGGGTGTGGACTATGTGATCTTCGGCAAACCGAGTAGTTATCATGGCAGTATCAACATAGTTCATCCGGAGGTAAGCAAATATGATCCGGAGCATCAAGTGCGGGGATTTCAGGGAGTATACACGCTGACCGACAAGATGCGACGCGAAGGATATACCCCCAAGACAATAGCCACCCTGGCAGAGCGACTGGTGAACATGCCGGGATTCGAGACGATCGAAGACACACTGCCGGAAGAGATAGTGCAGGGATATCATCTGATGACGCTGAAAGATGCGTTGCGCGCCATGCACATACCACAGGATGTCAGCGAATTGCAGAAAGCCAAAGAGCGACTAAAATTTGAAGAGCTCTTCTATTTGCAGCTTCATATTCTACGCTATTCGCGCACTCGCGGCAGGAAAATACGGGGGTATATCTTCGAGAAGATATCCGACAAATTCAATGGCTTCTACCATGACTGTCTACCCTTCGAGCTGACCGGGGCACAGAAGCGAGTATTGCGAGAGATTCGCAACGATATGCGTACGGGTCGACAGATGAACCGCTTATTGCAAGGAGATGTCGGATCGGGGAAGACGATGGTAGCATTTATGACGATGCTTATGGGTATCGACAATGGCTATCAGGCGGCATTGATGGCACCAACGGAGATCCTGGCAGCGCAACATTACGAGACATTGCGAGCCTGGGGAGAAGAGATAGGCATCGGCGTGCGTCTATTGACCGGAAGTACACGCGTCAAAGAGCGACGGGAGATTCATGCCGGGCTGATGGATGGGAGCATCGACATCATCATCGGGACGCATGCACTGATCGAAGACAATGTTCAGTTCAAGCAACTGGGAGTTGTGGTGATCGATGAGCAGCATCGGTTTGGAGTGGCACAACGCGCCAAGATGTGGGGTAAGAGCACTACCCCACCCCATGTATTGGTGATGACCGCCACACCGATACCGCGAACGCTTGCGATGACCGTCTATGGCGACTTGGATGTGTCGGTGATCGACGAATTGCCGCCGGGACGCAAGCCTGTGGAGACCTTGCTGCGCTATGACGAAAACCGCATGGATGTGAATCGGCTGATAGGTCGAGAATTGGCGGCAGGGAGACAGGTGTATGTGGTCTATCCGCTGATTACGGAGAATCCGAAATTAGAGCTAAAGAGTGTCGAGACCGGTTATGAGCGGATATGCGGCCTCTTCCCCGACTATAAGGTGTGTTGTGTGCATGGGCGTATGAAAGCAGATGTCAAGGATGCTCAGATGCAGCGATTCGTGAGCGGCGAGGCTCGTATCTTGGTGGCTACTACCGTGATAGAGGTAGGGGTGAATGTTCCCAACGCCACGGTGATGCTGATAGAGAATGCCGAGCGTTTCGGGCTATCTCAGTTGCATCAATTGCGAGGGAGAGTGGGACGCGGAGCAGACAAGAGTTACTGCATCTTGGTGACACACACCGGTGTGGGAGGCGACACACGCAAGCGACTCAACATAATGACACAGACCACAGATGGATTCCTCATCTCCGAGACCGACTTGAAATTGCGAGGGCCCGGAGATATGGAGGGGACACAGCAGAGCGGCTTGGCATTTTCGCTTCATATCGCCAACTTGGCGACCGACGGTCAGATCCTAAACTATGCTCGACAAGCCGCCAACCGGGTGCTTAACGGCCGACCGGAGCTGATCGATGTCGAGGGGAAAGACCCCGACATGGGAGAGGGTAAGATCGAGATATCGGATAGGAGTTGCTCGAAGATACGCTATGAACTTGGATATCGGTTTCAGAAGAGTGTAGACTGGTCGCAGATATCCTAAGAGCGTGCCCCATAAAGGAATTGATATTGAACAAATCATCGGAGAAGAGATAGAACAAATCATCGGAGAAGTAATATACAAAGAGAGATGAGAGAGAAAGAATTTTTGCCCTTGGTCAGAGAACGGCTTGGCATCGAGCGGCTTAATGCCATGCAAGAGAAGATGTTACAGACCACGAGTGAGGGTGGCGATATAATGTTGTTATCGGCAACAGGTTCGGGCAAGACATTGGCATTTGTGATGTCGATGTTGAAGATAATGAAGCCGAGTAGCGGGAGAGTTCAAGGAGTCATCATAGTGCCCTCTCGAGAGTTGGTGATCCAGATTTCGGGAGTAATCCGGGCGATAGCTGCGGGACTGAAGACGACATCGCTCTATGGTGGGCACAAGGTGGAAGATGAGGTCAACTCCTTGCAGGCCGGCACCGATATCATCGTGGCGACACCGGGACGCCTGTTAGATCATATCAACAGGCGCAACATCGATGTGATGCCGACACGAGTGTTGGTGCTCGACGAGTTTGACAAATCACTGGAATTGGGATTTGAGAAAGAGATGAAGAAGATCTCATCGCATCTCAAGAATGTGAGTCGCACCATCTTGACATCAGCCACACGGGCTGCGGAACTACCTGATTTTCTGACCTTACGCGAACTGAAGACACTCGACTACTTGGAGGGGAGTCGGAAGGTGAGAGAGCGCACACGAGTGTGGCGAGTAGACTCGGATGTCAACGACAAACTGGAGACCTTGAAGACACTCTTGCAGAACATAGCGGCAGAGCGAGGTGAATATGAGCGGAGCATCATCTTTGTAAATCACAGGGAGAGTGCTGAACGCACGGCACAATACTTAAAAAAATCGGGGATCCCGACGACGCTCTATCACGGGGCGTTGGAGCAGCGTGACCGGGAGAGTGCAATCGCACTATTCAACAATGGCACGGGGCCTGTGATGGTAGCCACCGACCTGGCGGCACGCGGATTGGACATCGAGGGAGTGAAGCATGTGATCCACTATCATCAGCCGCTGAGTGCTGAAGTATATACCCACCGCAACGGACGCACGGCGCGAGTCGAAGAGGATGGCGATGTATATGTAATCATCGGTCCGGAGGAGGATCAGAAAGAATATATCGAAGTCAATGAGACACGCCACTTGGAACGAGGGGTAACCATCGAAATTCCAAGACGTTACGAATCGCTCTACATATCAGCCGGCAAGCGAGAGAAGATCTCGGCGGGGGATGTGGTGGGCTACTTGATCAAAGAGGGTGGACTGACATCGACAGAGATCGGCAAGATCAATGTCTACGACCACTACATCATAGTGGCAATAGATGCGAATAAGGCTCCCGGCTTGGCAGAATCGCTAAAGAAGAAAAAGCTGAAAGGTAAAAGCATCAGGATAACCCAAATCAAATCATAAAAGAGCGAAAAGGAAGAGAGATAGGGTGAAATAAGGGGGATAGTTATGCACAGGGTAAACAAAAGTGAGCAAAAAGCATTGAAAAACGATAAAAAAATATTATCTTTGCAGAATTAAAGACCCTGAGAAGAGCAAAAGACTCTAAAAAGGTAAAAAAAAGAAATAAGATTGATAATAGACTTAAAGAAGAAATAAAATAAATCAACTATGAGCAAAACAAAGAAATTTCTGACATGCGATGGCAACCAAGCCGCAGCGCATATCAGTTATATGTTTAGTGAGGTAGCTGCGATCTACCCGATCACTCCGTCGTCGCCGATGGCAGAGTATGTAGATGATTGGGCTGCAGCAGGCCGCAAGAACATGTTTGGCGAGACAGTCCATGTGCAAGAGATGCAGAGTGAAGGAGGCGCAGCAGGCGCATTGCATGGTTCGTTGCAAGCCGGAGCATTGACCACCACGTATACTGCATCCCAAGGATTGCTGTTGATGATCCCCAATATGTATAAGATAGCAGGCGAGTTGTTGCCCTGTGTCTTCCACGTAACAGCGAGAACCTTGGCATCACATGCCTTGAGCATCTTCGGCGATCATCAGGATGTGATGGCATGTCGTCAGACAGGATTTGCAATGTTTTGCGAGGGCTCAGTGCAGGAGGTAATGGACCTTTCGGCAGTAGCCCATCTTTCAGCCATCAAGGGACGCGTACCCTTCGTAAACTTCTTCGATGGTTTCCGCACCTCACACGAGATTCAGAAGATCGAGATGCTTGAGCAGGAAGACTTGGTGCCACTGGTAGATCAGCAGGCACTTGCCGAGTTCAGAGCACGCGCTTTGAATCCCGGTAAGCCGGTGGCACGCGGCATGGCGGAGAATCCCGACGTATTCTTCCAGCATCGCGAGGCAAGCAACAAATATTATGAAGCCATACCTGAGATCGTAGAGGAATATATCAACGAGATGAACCGTCTGACCGGTCGTCAGTATGGTCTGTTCGACTACTATGGCGATCCGGATGCAGAGCGCGTAATCATCGCGATGGGATCAGTGACACAATGTATCAAGGAAGTAATCGACGACCTTCGCAAGAAGGGAGAGAAAGTCGGTTTGGTAAGCGTACACTTGTATCGACCCTTCTCGGCACGTCACTTTTTGGCAGCCGTTCCCAAGACAGCAAAGCGCATCGCAGTCCTCGACCGCACCAAAGAGCCTGGCGCCAATGGCGAGCCCCTCTACTTGGATGTCAAAGAGTGCTTCTATGGCAAGGAGAATGCTCCGGTGATCGTAGGTGGCCGCTATGGTTTGAGCTCGAAAGATACTACTCCGGCACAGATCGTAGCCGTATATGAGAATCTTAAGGCAGAGACTCCCGCCAATCAGTTCACAGTCGGCATCGAGGATGATCTTACTCACCTCTCACTCCCTGTAGGGGAAGAGATCAATGTCGGCGGCGAGGGTATGTTCCAAGCCAAGTTCTATGGTCTCGGTGCAGATGGTACAGTCGGCGCGAACAAGAACTCGGTGAAGATCATCGGTGACAACACCGACAAATATTGCCAGGCATACTTCTCCTACGACTCCAAGAAGTCGGGTGGTTTCACATGTTCACACCTCAGATTCGGAGACGAGCCGATCCGTTCGACCTACTTGGTGAACACACCTAACTTCGTGGCATGTCACGTTCAGGCATACCTCCACATGTATGATGTGACCCGCGGCTTGCAGCCCAACGGCACCTTCCTCTTGAACACCATCTGGGATGGCGAAGAATTGGAGCGCAATCTTCCCAACAAGGTGAAGAGATATTTTGCAAAGAACAATATCACCGTATATTATATCAACGCAACGAAGATCGCACAGGAGATCGGTCTTGGCAACCGCACCAACACTATTCTTCAGAGTGCCTTCTTCCGCATCACAGAGGTTATCCCCGTAGACTTGGCTATCGAGCAAATGAAGAAATTCATCGTGAAGTCATATGGCAAGAAGGGAGAGAACATCGTGAATATGAACAATCAGGCAGTGGATCGCGGAGGCGAATATCACAAGCTTGAGGTCAAGGCAGAGTGGGCAAATCTTGCCGATGAAGCAGTATCCGCTGACGATGCACCTGAATTCGTACAGACCGTATGCCGACCGATCAATGCCCAAGATGGCGACTTGCTTCCGGTGAGCACCTTCAAGGATAACGCAGATGGCACATGGGCACCCGGCACAGCAGCCTACGAAAAGCGAGGTGTAGCGAACTTCGTGCCTGAATGGAACGTCGACAACTGTATCCAGTGTAACATGTGTTCGTATGTATGTCCTCACGCAGCAATCCGACCCTTCATTTTGACAGAGGAAGAGGCATCGGCAGCACCCTTCGGCGATGAGCACTGCAAGCCTGCCAACGGCAAGCAATTTGCCGGCATGAAATTTGTGGAGCAAGTGGATGTGTTAGACTGCTTGGGATGCGGCAACTGTGTGGATGTATGTCCCGGCATGAGAGGCGAGAAGGCCCTGAAGATGGTAGACATCGAGAGCCAGCTCGACCAGGATAAGAACTGGGAATGGCTTGTGAAGAATGTCAAGAGCAAGGCAGACTTGGTGGATGTAGCTGCCAATGTCAAGAACAGCCAGTTGGCACAGCCACTGTTCGAGTTCTCCGGTGCATGCTCCGGTTGCGGTGAGACACCCTATTTGAAGTTGATCTCTCAACTCTTCGGATCGCGTCAGATTGTAGCAAATGCCACAGGCTGTAGTTCAATTTACTCAGGATCAGTGCCCTCGACCCCCTATACCACCAATGAGAATGGCTGTGGACCGGCATGGGCAAACTCCCTCTTCGAGGACTTCTGCGAATATGGTCTTGGTATGCAGTTGGCATACGAGAAGCTCCGCAGCCGTGTGGTCGAAGCGGCAGAGAACATTGCCGGCAATGCCGATGCACCCGAGTCAGCAAAGGTAGCAGCACAGGCATGGCTTGACAATCGTGAAGATTCGAAATTGTCATACAGCACAGGCAAGGCTTTGGAGGCAGCCGTAAGCGAGGGAGCAAAGAAGGGATGTCCCGACTGTTCTACTATCGCAAGTCTATCGGCATATCTCACCAAGCGCAGCCAGTGGATCATCGGTGGCGACGGTGCAAGCTACGACATCGGTTTCGGAGGTCTGGATCATGTGATCGCATCGGGCAAGAATGTGAACATTCTTGTTCTTGACACCGAGGTATACTCCAACACCGGAGGACAGTCATCGAAGGCAACACCTATCGGAGCGATTGCGAAGTTTGCCGCCGCCGGCAAGCGCGTACGCAAGAAAGATCTTGGTATGATCGCGACTACCTACGGCTATGTATATGTGGCACAGGTAGCGATGGGTGCTGACAATGCACAGACCCTGAAAGCCATCCGCGAGGCAGAGGCATACGACGGACCGTCATTGGTGATCGCCTACGCCCCCTGTATCAACCATGGTATCAAGAAGGGTATGGGACACAGCCAGCAAGAAGAGAAGCTTGCAGTCGAGAGTGGCTACTGGCATCTTTGGCGCTACAATCCCGAGCTTGAGGCAGAGGGTAAGAATCCCTTCATACTCGACTCCAAAGAGCCGGATTGGGATAAGTTTGACGACTTCTTGAAGGGAGAGGTACGTTTTGCATCGCTCTTCAAGCTCTTCCCCGAGCAGGCAGCTGAACTCTTTGCAGCATGCAAGGAGAACGCTCAATGGCGTTATGGCAACTACAAGCGCCTCGCTTCGCAAAAGTGGGGTTCAGAAGAATAAAAAGAGCCTACATAACATCTAAATAAAAGAGAGCCGATCTAATATGATAGATTGGCTCTCTTTATGATTAGAGGCAAATTTGAGACATATTTGGGGTAAAAAAGAGGTTAAGAGCGCTCTAATTGTAGGATTTTGCAGAAAAGTGCAAAAAAGTAGTAAAAAAAGTGCAAAAAATTTGGTCATATCAAAAAAAAGTTCTAATTTTGCATTCGAAAATATCGCGGGGTGGAGCAGTGGTAGCTCGTTGGGCTCATAACCCAAAGGTCGCAGGTTCGAGTCCTGCTCCCGCCACAAAGGAAAATCGGCTACGGTAAAGAGACTGTAGCCGCTTTTTTTATTATCATTTCATCATGTTAGTGCTATCTGAAAATAATAGAGCGGAATCATGGTAAGAATCAATCAAACGAGGTGGTATGGACGTAGTATATGAGGATAATCACATCATCGTGGTGTATAAGGAGGTCGGCGAAATAGTCCAGGGAGACAAGACAGGCGACACTCCCCTATCGGAGTATGTCAAGGCATATATCAAGGAGAAATATCAGAAGCCGGGCAATGTGTTCTGCGGCGTGGTGCATCGTATCGACCGACCGGTGTCGGGCTTGGTGATTTTTGCTCGTACATCGAAGGCCTTGGAGCGTCTGAATGGTATGTTGCGCGATGGAGAGATCCACAAGACCTATCGCGCCTTGGTGGAGGGACATCCGGAGCGGGAAGAGTCGCTGGTGGAGGATATGCTGGTGTCAGATGGCAGGATCAACAAGACCTTTGTGGCACGCCGGGGTGATCCGAAGGCAAAGATGTGTCGATTAAAATATCGCACGATAGAGCGCGGGGAACGCTACACGATGCTTGAGGTGGATCTGATGACGGGACGCAAGCATCAGATCAGGGCACAGCTCTCAGCGATGGGCCATCCGATCAAAGGGGATTTGAAATATGGGGCACGCCGCAGCAACAAAGATGGAGGCATATCACTACAAGCCTACAGGATCCGATTCATCCACCCGGTAAGCAAGCAAGAGATAGACCTTACAGTATCAGAAGAAAAGCGACTAAAGCTATAAGAGGATTTTCAGAGCGCGTTAGTCAAAGCAACGAAAATCCCACGAAAAACATCGTTAGCAGACAAATATAAGCCAAAATTGGGGCTATATTTGTCTGCTAATGATGTTTTTATTATATTTGCAGATAAATATAGACCATTTTTAACAATATATTTGATATGACCAATATAATAGGAAGAGAACGAGAAATTGACGAGTTGATGTCATTATACAATAGTGGCAAGGCCGAGTTTGTAGCAGTGTATGGCAGAAGAAGGGTTGGCAAGACCTACCTAATAGATGAGACCTTTCGAGATAAAATTACGTTCCGGCATGCAGGTCTATCACCGGTAGATGAGGAGGGTAAAAAACAGCTCACGAAAGATCAGCTACTTGGCTTTTATTACTCGTTGAAGATATATGGGATGACACAAAACAAAAAGCCCAAGACCTGGATGGAGGCATTTTTCATGCTTGAACAGTTGCTTATGAAGAAGGATAATGGTCAACGGCTATTAGTATTTCTGGACGAACTACCATGGATGGATACAGTTCGATCAGGATTTGTACGGGCTTTCGAGTCGTTCTGGAACAGCTGGGCATGTCATCGTCATAATGTAATGCTTGTGGTGTGTGGAAGTGCAACATCATGGATGCAAGACAATCTTATGAATAATCACGGAGGTCTATATGGACGCATCACCTACGAGATATGTCTTCGACCATTCACACTTGCCGAATGTGAGGAATACTACAAGAGTCGAGATATTCGCATGTCACGCTACGATATGGTGCAGAGCTATATGATATTTGGAGGTATACCATACTATTTAGGCTATCTACGCCGGGAATGTAGTTTGGCACAAAATGTAGAAGAAATCTTCTTTTCCCGTCAAGCCAAACTAAAGAATGAATATGACAGGATGTTGTCATCAGCCTTTTCTAATCCGGAAGAGATCAAAAGCATAATAAAAGTATTGTCAGGTCGTCGATCGGGCTACACACGACAAGAGATATCACGACTTGCAGGCATCACAGATGGAGGAGGCCTTACCAAACTCCTTCGAGCACTCGAAGCGAGTGACTACATCCTCACCTATCAGCCATTTGGTTTAGGGAAGCGCCAAAACCGTTACAAGCTCATAGATCATTTTTCATTGTTTTATCTTCGCTTTGTTAAAGACACAAGCAGTCTTGACGAAGGATTATGGTCTGCCGGCCACACATCTCCCAAGGTGACAGCTTGGCGAGGGTTTGCATTTGAAGAGGTATGTCTTTCACATATCGGTCAGATCAAGAAATCATTGGGTATATCGGGAGTATCAACGAAACAATCGGCATGGTCAGTTTCGAGAGATTCAGAAGAAGAAGGGACTCAGATAGACCTATTGATCATACGCAAGGATAATGTAGTCAACATGTGTGAAATGAAATTCTATAGTGACGAGTTTGTTGTAGACAAGTCATATCACCGAGTTTTAGTTCATCGTCAGAATTTACTATCAGAGCAAATTCCACGAAAGATGATCATTCATCCGACTCTAATATCGACCTATGGCATAAAATACAACGAATACTTCGGAGACTTTGTAAAAGTGCTGACCATAGATAGACTCTTCGAAAAATAAGAGCGAAAAGGATGTTATTATAATAAAAAAAGGAGGCCAAAAGCCTCCTTTTTTATGTAGGGATGGGGATTATTCGGCGGTTAGGAAGTGGTGGATGCGGTCGAGGACAGCGGGGACGTTGTAGCCGAACTTCTCTTCGAGCACCTTGGCTGGCGCTGAGGCTCCGAAGCGGCTTAGGCCCATAACTTCATAACGACCTTTCATCACAGGATAGAGCACTGAAGGAAGACCCGATGTCAAGCCGAAGATCTTCACGCCGTCAGGGATAACGCTATTGCGATATTCCTCGCTCTGCTCCATAAAGAGACCGATAGAGGGTATCGATACCACTTGGGCATGAATACCTTCAGCTTCGAGAGCCTCAGCAGCATGGAGCAAGAGAGCCACATCACTACCATTAGCGACGAGAGTAACGTCAGGGCGATCATCCTGACGCACTACATAAGCACCATACTTGGCTTTCATAGCCTCTTGGCGGCGGTTCTCGCCCGGGAGATCCTCCAAGTTCTGACGCGAGAAGATCAAAACAGTAGGAGTCTTAACATTCTCCATAGCGAGCTTATAAGCGGCTATAGTCTCAGCGCTGTCAGCGGGACGCAAGACGAGAATCGAAGGGCGATCGCTGAAATTGCGAACCTGCTCGAGGAGACGCATCTGAGCCTCCTGCTCGATAGGTTGATGAGTGGGGCCATCCTCTCCTACTCTGAAAGAATCGTGAGAATAGATGAACTTCACGGGGAGCTGCATAAGAGCCGCCATACGGATGGCAGGTTTCATATAATCGCTGAAGACGAAGAATGTGCCGCAGGCTGCAAACACTCCGCCATGTAGAGCGATGCCATTGATCAGGCAGGCCATGGTGAGTTCGGCGACGCCTGCATGGAGGAAACCACCGGTGAAATTATCGCGACGGAGTGCACCCGTTTTTTTCAAGAATCCATCGGTCTTATCGCTATTGGCGAGGTCGGCAGAAGAGACGATCATATTGGAGACATGCTCAGCGAGGAAAGAGAGACAAGCAGAAGAGGTGGCACGCGAAGACACATTAGGCTTATAAGAGACATCGCTCCAATCGAGATTTGGGAGTTTGCCATCGATATAACTCTGCAAGAGATCAGCCTCAGAGGGATTCTCCTCCTGCCAGCGAGCGAAAGTCTGACGGCGGGCTGCGACAGCCTTACGAAGCTCCTCAGCGCGCTTAGCATATAGATCTTTAACTTCAGGACGAATCTCCCAGGGGTTCTCGGGATCGCCACCAAGATTGCGAATAGTAGCACAGATATCAGCACCTGCAGCGGAGAGGGGTTGGCCATGGGTAGAGACAGCACCCTCAAGCGAACTGCCATCGGCAGCAACGACATGGCGAGCCATGATGGTATGACCGATAATGAGCGAAGGGCGGCTACACTCCTTATTGGCAGCTTCGAGAGCCTCAGCGATAGCGACAGGGTCGGAGCCATCGATCTCGATCACATTCCATCCCCAAGCACGATACTTGGCAGCGACATCCTCAGTGTCTACATCAGAGACCTTGGTAGAGAGTTGGACATCATTCGCATCATAGAACATGATAAGATTATGGAGACCGAGGTGTCCGGCGATACGACCGGCGCCCTGCGACACTTCCTCCTGAATGCCGCCATCGGAGATAAATGCGTAAGTCTTATGCGACACGACCTCACCGAAGCGAGCAGCGAGGAATCTCTCAGCGATGGCACAACCGACGGCCATGGCATGACCCTGTCCGAGAGGTCCGGAAGAGTTTTCAATGCCGCGATTTACATCGAGTTCAGGGTGACCCGGAGTTACACTACCCCACTGGCGGAAACTCTGAAGATCCTCGACAGAGAAATACCCGGCGAAGGTCAGCACGGCATATAACATCGGCGACATGTGACCGGGATCGAGGAAGAAACGATCGCGGCAGAACCAATTGGCATCATCGGGATCGTAGGTCAGGAACTGCGAATAGAGCACATTGATAAAATCAGCGGCACCAATAGCACCACCGGGATGGCCGGACTTGGCCTTTTCAACCATTTGGGCGATCAGCACGCGGAGATTGTCGGCTGCTGAATCCATAATTTTTCTGTCCATGGTATAATTTAAAGAATTATATTTAGTCTACATCATCGACCGGGATATCCTTATTGACATTCTTGCAACCTACGAGGGCGTAGAACAATAGGTAAACCAACATGGCGACCACGAGCCAATAAGATTCAAGATACCCGATAGAATTGGCGATAGCATTTTGTATAAGAGGCATCACACCGCCGCCGACCACCATCATCATAAACAGACCGGAAGCCTGAGCGGTATACTTGCCGAGACCCTCAACAGCGAGGTTGAAGATCACGCCCCACATCACAGAAGTACATAGGCCGCAGAGCACGAGGAATAGGGCTGAGATGGGGACTTGGTCTAACGAGAAGCCGGCTTCAGCGGAATATGCGGGCATATTTACTCGGATAGAGGCGGGCATAACGATGGCGAGGATGACAAAGATGATGGCCAGCGAAGATACGGCGATAAGCTGCGTGCGGCTGCTCACCGAGCCTGAAATGGCAGAAGAAGAGAGACGGCCCACGAGCATCAAGAGCCAATAGACGGCAGCCACGGCGCCTGCCACGGCAGTGGCATTTTCGGTGATGCCGGAGGCAGCGCTGTCAGAGAGGTAGAAGATCAATACGCCCGGGATGCCGACCTCGATACCGACATAGAAGAAGATACCGATGACACCGAGCAGAGTATGACGGAAGCTCCATGCGCTGTGAGTATACTTTTTCTTGGCGCCATCTTTGGAGACAGCCACCGGCTCGGGGATATTGACGAAGAAGATCACGACGAAAGCGAAAACGAAGACTCCCATAGCGATCCAGAGGAGGGGAGCGACATTAGCCATCGACGTGTCGGCAGTGACAGTGCCGACGAGCATACCCACGAAGAGAGGGGTAAGAGTGCCGGCCAGAGAATTGAACGAACTCCCGAGCTGCACGAGTTGATTGCCCTTATTACCGCCGCCACCGAGGATATTGAGCATCGGGTTGACGACCGTATTGAGGATGCAGACGCAGAAACCGGAGACGAACGCACCGAGGAGATAGATGATAAAATCGAGTTTTACAGAGCCGCCTGCCACGGAGAACGTGTCGATGTCGGCACCTGTGATGCTGGATAGATACTGCAAGAAAACGCCCACGACTCCGATAGCCATGGCGAGTAGAGCCGTTTTCTTATAGCCGATGCGCTGGAGGAGCATACCGGCGGGGATACCCATGATGAGGTAAGCCAAGAAATTCATAAAATTGCCGACCATACCTGCCCACTCATAGTTGCCTTTCCAGATGGTGCCGAGGGGTGCGGCGAGGTTAGTGACGAAAGCAATCATGGCGAAGAGGAAAGACATCGCTACGATAGCGATCAGAGCGCCGCTACCGGAAGGCTTTCCCGAGGTTGTAGAAACTTGTGAACCCATAAGAATTTATGATTTTAGGTTAAAAATAAAAAAAATAGAAGACACAATAAAGAACTAATATTGGCGCTCGCCGAATATGCGAGTACCTATACGGATAAGATTAGCCCCCTCCTCGACAGCAATATTCCAATCGCCGCTCATGCCCATAGAGATGGTGTTGAAGCCACGCAAACCGAGGGCATCATCATCGGCGATTTCATGGAATGTACGAGCGATTGCAGCGAAATCCTGACGTACACGCTCGGTGTCGTCAGTATTGGAAGCCATACCCATAACACCGCAGATGTGAGTGGCTTGAAGCGACTCGAACTGCCGGGATCGGAAGAACTCGAGGAGTTCTTCGGGATAGAATCCGAACTTGGTTTCCTCCCGGGCGACATGGATTTGCATGAGCACGCGAGTGGTGACACCGGCTCTGAGCGACTCGCTATCGATAAGATTCAGAAGTCGGGTGGAATCGACACTCTCGATCATGGCAGTATGACCGATGAGCTGGCGGACCTTATTGGTCTGGAGATGACCTATAAAATGCCACCGGATGTCATCGGGGAGTTGAGGGATCTTGGCGAGGAGTTCCTGGACACGGCTTTCGCCGAAACAGCGCTGACCGGCATCGTAGGCCTCGCGGATAGCCTCAACGGGGTGGAACTTAGAGACAGCCACAAGGCGGACACCCTGCGGGAGCTCATCATATATTTTATGTAACTCTTCAGAAATCATAACACTGAGAGGGGAGAGAGGTCTGAACTAAAGGGGAGGATTACTCCTGAGAATTGGGGTCAAGATTAACCTTAAAGATATCCATGATGGCAGTTTCAGCGATCGAGACGATGGTGTAATCATCCATCGTGCCCTTCATGCCCTCATTGAAATTATTGAGAGCCTCCTCAAGGTCGCACGCCTGCACAAGAATCTGAGAGATCGATTTCTTCTCGGTGTCGGTCTTATTATCGTAAGAGATGAAAGCAGCCTTCACGAGGTAATAACGATCGCCACCCTCATGATAGAAGATTTCCGAGATCTTGGTCTTCTTCTCCGACGAGATGGAATACTCGCCCGAGATATAGGGTTTCATTTCCTCGATGATGCGCGACTCAGCCTCAGTAAAAGTCAGAGCATCAACGAGATAGGGCTCGTTAACCTTCTTAACCATACCATTTTCCTGCATCTTGTCATAACGCACCTTACATTCAAACCAGATAGCCATATACTACTATAACTTATTACAAATCAATTAAATAAAAAGAATATCGAGGTAGCATAGCGGATGTCTCAAGCATAGCGACAAAACTACATCTCTGCCAAGACCACTACCCCACTTCAGTGCAAAATTAAGAAAATTATATGACAAAAAAGAAAACAAAGGGAAAAGAATTTCAGAATAGGGGTCAATATAATGGAAAAAGTAGTAAATTTGCAGAAAAAAGAAGAATCAGCAACTGATAAGGATACTTAGAGCGCGTTCCTTATCACCAGCAAAAAATAATAGAAAAAGTGAATAGAGACTATTGGCAACTATTTACGAGTTTTTTCAAGATAGGGGCCTTCACCTTCGGGGGAGGCTGGGCTATGATTTCGGTGATCGAGAAAGAGATTGTGGATCGTCATGGCTGGATAGAGCGTGAAGAATTTCTTGATCTCTTGGCGATAGCCCAATCTATGCCGGGGATCCTGGCTGTGAACATAGCGACGGCGATCGGAGACAAGATCGGCGGGATGAAGGGAAGCATTGTAGCCTCCTTAGGGACCATCCTCCCCTCCTTTCTGATCATCTTGGCGATAGCCATCTTCTTGACCCCCGAGACTATCAAGAACAATCGAGTGCTCTCGGCAATCTTTATGGGTATACGTCCGGCAGTGGTGGCACTGATTATTGCACCGGTGGTGACATCGGCCAAGGCGGCTCGACTGACCATTAAGACAGTGTGGATACCCTTGGTGGTGGCGCTTATGATTTCGCTCAACCTCGGTGTTGTGTCCAACCCAATCATCTACATCATCTTGGGAGGCCTGGGAGGCTATCTCTTCTGGGCTATAGGGAGAAGAAAATTGGATAAAACGGGTAAAGCATAAAGAGAGGAAACAATGGGAATATACTTAAAACTCATTTGGGCATATCTGAGGATAGGGATCTTCGGATTCGGGGGTGGGTATGCGATGCTCTCCTTAGTGCAGAAGATCATCGTGACCGACAATGGATGGCTCACACAACAGATGTTTACCGACATCGTAGCAATCTCACAAATGACGCCGGGACCAATCGGCATCAACTCCGCCACATATATCGGATATGTAGCACCGATGGCCACGGATCCGAGTCTGAGTTCACCGGTGTGGGGCATCATAGGTTCGGTGATAGCCACCTTGGCAGTGACAGTGCCCAGTTTCTTCTTGGTGTTATACTGTTCGCACTTCATCAGGCGGCATCAAGAGAGCGGGGTGATTAAGGCGATTTTTGCCGGGCTACGTCCGGTGGTGGTCGGGCTGATAGCCTCAGCGGCAATCCTGCTGATGAACCGAGAGAACTTCAACCCACACGGAGAGAATAGAGAGCTGATCATCTCGACGCTGATATGTGTTGTCTCCTTCTGCTTGGTCTACTTTCCGGTGAAAGTGGAGGGGAAGCAATATAAGATGCATCCAATAATGGTAATCATACTTGCCGGGATCGCCGGCTTAGCAATATATGGACTATAAAGAATCGATAGAATGGCTATTCAGACAGTTGCCTATGTTTTCGCGAGTAGGAGCAGCTGCCTACAAGCCGGGATTGGAGAGGAGTGAGGCATTATCGCGACAATTCGGGGATCCGCATCGGAGATGGAAATCTATCCATGTGGCGGGCACCAACGGCAAGGGGAGTGTATCGAGTTTGATTGCGGCGACACTCCAGAGTCAGGGGTATAAGACAGGGCTCTACACCTCTCCCCACTTGGTAGACTTCCGTGAGCGTATGCGCATCAACGGAGAGAAGATACCCGAATCGAGGGTAGTCGACTTTGTAGAGCGCTGGCGTGCCATGGATTATCAGGGCGACAAGCCCTCCTTCTTCGAGTTGACGATGATGATGGCATTCGAATGGTTTGCCGCCGAAGAGGTGGACTATGCCGTGATCGAAGTTGGGATGGGAGGAAGATTGGACTCCACCAATATCATCACGCCAATACTGTCAGTGATCACAAACATATCGAAAGATCACACCCAATTTTTGGGCGACACGTTGGCAGCGATAGCCGGAGAGAAGGCGGGGATCATCAAGCCGGGAATACCTGCCGTGATCGGCGAGGCGACGGAAGAGACCGAGCCTGTGTTCCGCGCCAAGGCCGCAGAGGCAGGCACGACACTCAGAGAGGCATATCGGGAGATCGACAAGGGAGCCAACGAGGCGTTAAGATGCGAACTTCACGGAGCATATCAAGAGAAGAATGTGAACACGGCACGTGTGGCTATCGACTCATTGCGACGTATCGGCGTCGAGATAAGTCGCGATGCGGAAGAGCGAGGATTTCGTGAAGTATGCGAGCTGACCGGCTTCCAAGGGAGATGGACAGTGCTCAAAGAGTCGCCACTGACCATTTGCGACACCGGTCACAACGAAGCGGGATTGCGTTATAATCTCAGACAATTACAAGAGATACTTTCCAAACGAGAAGGTGGAGTTCTCCGCTTTGTGATAGGATTCGTGGCAGATAAAGATGTGGATCATATCCTGCCGATGTTTCCGGCGGATGCGGAATACTATGTGACGCAAGCGGCGATACCTCGCGCCATGAGTTGCGAAGAATTGTTGCGACGTTGTCAAGAGCGAGGACTATGCTCTCATCTCTATCAGAGTGTCAAAGAGGCGATGGCTGCTGCGGAGGCTGAAGCCACTCCACAAGACATCATCTATATCGGGGGGAGCACCTTCATCGTAGCGGATGCGTTGGGGAATTAGGAGATAGGAATTAAGAAAACAGAAGAGAGGTGGAGCCTGATGGCTTCACCTCTCTTGATGATAGGGATTATCCGTAAAAATGGATAACTAAGCTTTAGAGCTTTTCTTCAATTCTCATCGTTATTATCTCTGAAACGGACTCTGTTTTTGCTTTGGCTTGAGCTGATATCACTCTCCTCCTTGAGGTCGATCTCCTTACCATCGGGGTCGATGACGCGATACTGGAGATAAGCGAGCGACTCATCGGCGATCACCTTAAACGAACGGCCGAACTTTCGTCTCCACTTTCCATAGAGGGAGAATACACCCTTTTTGACGTAAGCATCGACAAATGGATGGATATACATGGTAAACTTCTTGATCTTCAGATGCTGCACGAGATACTCGATTTTCTCCTCGAGTCGATCGGTGAAAAGGATCGAAGATTGGACTTCACCTTTACCGAAGCAGGAAGGGCATGACTCGCTTGTGGTGATATCGAGAGCCGGGCGCACACGTTGGCGAGTTATCTGCATAAGGCCGAACTTACTGAGAGGCAGGATATTGTGGCGAGCACGGTCGTGAGCCATCACCTCCTTCATGTGGTCATAGAGTTGCTGACGGTGATCAGCCTTAGCCATATCGATAAAATCGACGACAACGATACCGCCCATATCTCTGAGGCGCAACTGACGAGCAATTTCATCGGCGGCTTTGAGGTTAACATCCAGGGCATTAGACTCCTGGTCGGGGCACGCCTTGCTACGATTGCCGGAATTGACGTCTATCACATGCAGAGCTTCGGTGCTTTCGATGATCAGATATGCACCGGAGCGGAAGGAGACAGTCTTGCCGAAGCTTGATTTGATCTGACGAGTGATGTTGAAGAAATCGAATATAGGGGTATCCTTGGTATAAAGTTTGACGACATCTCCACACTCGGGAGAGATCAGGGATACATAATTTTGGATTTGCGTGAACGTGTCGGCATGATTGACGTAAATATTTTCGAAACTAGGGGAAAAAAGATCCCTAATAATGCTGACGGCACGCGACTCCTCCTCATAGATCAAATCAGGGGCTTTGCTACGTTGCATTTTAAAAATAGCCTCCTCCCAATATTTGAGCAGAGAGCGCAACTCATTGTTAAGTTCAGCCACACGTTTACCCTCGGCAGAAGTTCTGACGATTACGCTGAAACCTTTAGGCTTGATACTGCCAATGAGCTGGCGAAGTCTGATTTTCTCCTCAGTAGATTTGATTTTCTGGGAGACCGAGATTTTATCGCCGAAAGGCATCAGGACCATGTATCGTCCGGTGAAAGAGAGTTCGGTGGTGAGTCTGGGTCCTTTGGAAGAAATAGGCTCCTTGGCGATTTGCACGAGGAGGAGCTGACCCGGCTGGACGACAGACTGGATAGTGCCCTGTTTTGGGATATCGGGCAAAAGTTTACGCTTAGAGATCGAAGGGACTTTCTTCTTATCGGCGAAAGCCTCGGAGAGGAAATCGGAATAAGAGCTGAATTGAGGTCCGAGATCGAGATAATGAAGAAAAGCGTCTTTATCGTAGCCGACATCGACGAATGCGGCATTCAGACCCGGCATGATCTTTTTCACCTTGGCCAGATAGATATCACCGACAGCGTAAGCTATGTTGCGGCTTTCCTTCTGGAGCGAGACCAAGCGCGAGTCTTCCAAGAGGGCAATAGAGATGTCCTCTTGATTGACGTCAACAACTAATTCGCTTTTCATACGAGGGTTAAGTAGGTTTAAAATTCAAAAGAAAGCAAACCGACAAAAAAACGTAAAAAGAAATAAAAATATATTAAAATCGACCGGCAAAAAAGCGTAGCCGGTCGAAATCACGCAGAATAGATTATTTCTTTTTATGACGATTTTTTCTCAGTCTTTTCTTGCGTTTGTGAGTAGCCATCTTGTGGCCTTTTCTCTTTTTTCCGCTGGGCATAACTGCAAAGGTTTTATAGAGTTAGACTTTTGATTGATTATTTTACTTCATCGAGGAACACCTTAGAGGGCTTGAAAGTGGGCACCTTATGTTCGGGGATTTTGATGGTAGTATTACGAGAGATGTTGCGAGCTGTTTTCTCTTTGCGAGTTTTCACAACGAAGCTACCGAAGCCGCGGAGGTAAACATTGTTACCGGCAGCCATAGCGTCTTTGACAACATCCATGAACTTTTCCACTGATGCAAGCACAGCGGCACGTTCGAGTCCTGTGCTACGAGCGATTTCACTTACGATATCTGCTTTAGTCATTTTTACAATATCTTTAATCTATATTAACTATAATCAGAATTAAAAAAGGGCCAAAAAACGGGGTAAAAATAGGGGGTGAGGAGGGGGGTGAGGAGGAGTCCCGTTTTTTTTGCAGTGCAAATATCGGAATTTTTTTTGAAATTATCACTATCAAAGTGAGATAATTATGAAAAAAGTCAACATTTTTAGGGTTTTAACGGTGATATTGGTACAAAAAAGGGATGTGTCATCACAAAAATGACACATCCCGAATCTGAAAGGAGTCTATCTATACGATGATTATTTCACAAGAATCTTCTTGCCATTGATGATATAGATGCCGGGCTCGGTAACCTTGTTGCAAGGCACACCTTGGAGGTTGAAGATGGTGTTGTTCTCTTGCACATTGTCATCGACGATGCTGTCGACACCCGACGTGCTGAGGAGCGGAGTATAGAGGAACATGTTGGGGAATACACTGTTGGTAAGGATGCACATCACGTCGTTGAAACTATGGAGGAATGTGGTGACACCATTGTCGATAGTATAGTCTAGACCTTCGACGAGAGTTGTGCCGGTGAGTTCGCCAAATTCGTTATACTCGGGGACACCCTGATACCACACGAATTGAGTTTCGGTGTCATCGACGCGAGCTTGCGAAGAGAGGTCTACCTTATCACCAACGGGCTCAACGAGGAGGGGATATTGGTTGCTATATGAATAGACATACCAATTACTGTTGGGACGCGGGAGGGTAGTGAAATCGAACATATTTCCATCGAGTTGGAGCACCTCAATATTATTATTGGCAGAGAGGTCGATTTCAGAGAGGTAGTTATTGCTCAAGCTGACTTGCTCGAGTCCCGGTAGTGTAGAGAGGTCGATCGACTCGAGGGCGTTGGCTGCGAGGTTGACGAGCCAAAGGTTGGAGTTGGATCCGAAGTTCACGGAAGAGATCTGATTCATCGAAGCGTTGAAGACTTGGAGATCGGAAGCGGAAGAGACATCGATCGAAGTAAGATTGTTGTTGGAAACAGCGAGGGGCAAATATGACGTAAGAGCGAGATCTAAAATTGTGTTATCATAGTTTGCACTACAATAGTGTTATCATAGCGCCTTCGATTTTGGATAATCTGCCGGTGATTTGCTCTTGGAGGTCGAGGGGGAACTCAGCGATGATGCCACACATATTGTCGAACGACTTTTCGAGGACCATAATTTCGGTGTTTGCTTTGATGATTTTCATGACTTGGTCGGCGGTTTCGTAAGAGAATTCGACCTTGATACGGCACATTTGTCGGCACTCCAACTTGCCGGCATCTTCAAGAGCGAGACGCGCAGCCTCGCGATATGCGGCAATAAGGCCGGAAGTACCGAGTTTGATACCACCGAAATATCTTACGACGATGACAATGAGATTGGTAAGTTCAAGGCTATTGATCTGCCCGAGGATAGGCTTACCGGCGGTGCCTGAAGGTTCGCCATTATCGTTGAGTTGCCACTCCTTGCGATCGGGTCCAATCATATATGCCCAGCAGACATGACGGGCATCGTGGTATTCGTTTTGATACTGTTTGACAATAGCCTTAGCCTCGTCGGCAGAGCTGACCGGCAAGGCAAAAGCGAGAAACCGGCTCATTTTCTCGGTATAGCGAGCAGAGCCGGTTTGGAGAATGGTATAATAAATGTCCATTAAGAAAAAGTGAATAAAATGGGACTACCCGAAAATATTATCGAGTTGGTCGTCACTCACGGGATAGAAGAGCATACCGGCTGCAACAGAATCGGACTTTTCAGCTCCGAGTTCTTCGCGGACGATAGCGAGCGCCCAGAGGAGTGCGGAAGATGGGCCATTCGCGAGAACGAACTTATCGTCGCATACCACCTTTTCATCTTGATATGAAGCGCCATTGAGGAGATGTTCGAATCCGGGATAGCAAGTAGCTTTGCGACCTGCGAGCATACCTTCGACACCGAGCACGACACCCGGAGAAGCGCAGATGGCAGCGATACGGCCGGACTTAGAAGCTACTTGACGCTTCAAGAGCCCGATAAGTGGTGCGAAATCATGGAGATTGTCGGCACCGGGGAGTCCTCCGGGGAGGATGAGCCATGCCGGGTCAGCGAAGAGGGTCGAATCAAAGAGCACATCGGCATTGACCTGAATGCCATGAGCTCCGGCTACGGAGAGACAATTTGAGATGGAGACCGTCTTGACCGGCATGCCTGCTCTTCTTAACACATCAACGACAGTCAAGGCTTCGACCTCTTCGAAACCATCGGCAAGAAAAACAAATGATTCTCTCATAGGCTAATAATTTTTTGAGTGTGATAATAACTGATAGCAAAAGCTAATCTATAGTTGTAAATTTAGTAAAACATTTGATATTATCAAAATAAATATTGAGGAAATTGCAAAATTTCTTATAAATGTAATGAAAAAGTAGTGATTTTTATTTGTAAATTTGCGACAACAACCAAAAGAAGGTAAAAAGTATGAGAAATAATGTTAGGCAATCAGTTATGATGACACCTGCAATAATAGTGTCGGCGATGGCAGTGATTCTGGCATCGTGTGGTAAAGAATATCGGAGCAATGAGGGTATGATCTGGCACACTTCATATCACATCACATATAGCAGTGATCGGGATATGGGAGATAGTATAATGGCAGCCTTGCAGGAGGTGGATCGCTCGCTCAATGTATTTGACGAGACATCACTTGTGGCTCGAGCTAATGTCGGAGACTCGGTAGAGGTGGACCGACATTATATTCGGGTATATGAGAAATCTCGGGAGATCAATCGGCTGAGTGGGGGTATGTTTGACCCGACACTTGGACCACTGATCACTGCGTGGGGATTTGGCAAGGGTCATAAAGCAACGTTAGATACGCTTCGCATCGACTCACTGATGCAGATCGTGGGTATCGGCAAGACGCGTCTTGAGGGTAATCGACTGGTGAAGGGAGATCGGAGGATAGCGTTTAACTACTCGGCGATAGCCAAGGGATATGGGTGTGACTGCGTGGCTGAGATGTTTGAGCGCAACGGCATCAGCGACTATATGGTGGAGATAGGTGGAGAGGTAAAGTGTGCCGGGGAGAGTCCTACGGGTCAAGGTTGGCGCATATCGATCGACCGTCCGGTGAGGAGCGAGGGTGTGGATCACAGTTCACAATGTGTCATCGAGGTGACAGATAAAGGTATAGCTACATCGGGCAATTATCGCAACTTCCACCAAGAGGGTGGCAAGATCTATGGGCATACGATCTCAGCAAAGACGGGTCGACCGACACTGACAGATGTGCTGAGTGCGACAGTGGTGAGTTCAACTACGATGGAAGCGGATGGGCTTGCCACGGCGATGATGGCGATGGGCTCAGAGCTAGCCAAATCACTTGCCGACTCTCTGAAACTGCCTGTGATGCTGATACTCACAGACACGGTGGTATGGCAGACTCCGGAATTCGATAAATTAATTAGGAATTAGGAGATAGGAGATAGGAAATAGGAGATAGGAGTTAGGAATTAGGAGTTAGGAATTAGGAGTTAGGAATTAGGAGTTATATCTTCTTATTAAAAAAAAAAGAGGAGTGGCGATAATCGCTACTCCTCTTAATATGAAAATCTTACAAAATCGAATTTCTGCTAAAAGCAGGTTTTTTCTTAGTTAATCTTCGGCTTGATCGAGCAGGGCTTGTTAATCTTCGGCTTGATCGAGCAGGGCTATCTTCTCTTGAAGTTCTTGGATGTCTTGCTTTAGATGCTTAATCTTATTTTCCATCTCCTTGAGCATAGAGTTTCCTGCGTTGGATTTGATGCTGAAGAAGCCCATATTGTTTTCGATGGTCTTGAGTTCGTTCTTGCGGCTTTCGCAGACACGGAGGAGACGATCACGTTCACGACCGATCTTGTTTTCATCTCCCTTGAGTTCGGATACACGGCTCTGGTAGTTGGCCATACGGTCGCGAGCTTGGCGAGAGTTGTAAGCGTCATAGAGAGCGTCGCAGATCTTACGATATTCTGCGAAGATCTTATCCTTATATTTAAAAGGAACGAAACCAACGGCCTGCCAATCACTTTGGAGTTGCTTGATTTGGGGCATCACCTCGTTGCGGTTGCCATCCTTGGGGAGGGCTTCAAGAGCGGCGATGATGGCACGTTTCTTATCGAGGTTTTCATTTTCGACTTGGTGGCGCTCCTTATTTTGGCGTTTACGCTCATCGAAGAAATAATTGCAAGCGGTGGTAAATCTCTGCCAGAGGGCATCGCTATGCTTGCGGGGGACGCTACCGATAGTCTTCCACTCAGCTTGGAGTTTCATCACCTTGTCGGTGGCAGTCTTAAGGTCGGTAGTATCCTTGAGAGCTTCAGCCTGCTCGCAGAGAGCTGTTTTCTTCTCGAGGTTTGAGTTCAAATCATCCTTAGCCTGCTGGAAGAATTTGGTTTTAGCCTCGAAGAAATCGTCGCAAGACTTACGGAAGCGGCTATAAAGAGCATTGTTGGCTTTCTTGGAAGCGAAGCCGAACTCGCGCCATCTCTTTTGGATGTCGATGATCTTATCGGTGGCGGCATTCCAGTCGCTGAAAGTCTTGAGGTCATCGAGAGAGATAGCCTCGATTTCGACGCAGAGGGCAGTTTTAGCCTCCTCATTGGCTTGTTCGGCAGCCTTACGCTGTTCGAAATATTCTTGGTGGCGGCGATTGATGACAGTAGAAGCGGCTTTAAACTCCTCCCAGATTTCCTCGCGGATTTCCTTTGCAACGGGGCCGATGGCACGCCAGCGATCGTGGAGGCTCTGGAGAGCGCGGAAAGCAGCGACAGGATCAGACATGGCTTCGAGAGCCTTAGCCTCATCGATGAGGAGACGCTTGGCCTCAAGATTTTTCTTGAAGTCGAAATCGCGAAGTTCCTTATTAATCTTCAGATTATCGTAGAAACGCTCAACGACGCTTTGGAAAGCCTTCCAAATTTCAGTTTCGGCAGTAGCGGGGATATCCTTGATAGCCTTGAAATCCTGCTGGAGTTGTTGGAACTCAGAGAACTTGGTGTTGACATTATCGATATCACCGGCAATTTCCTCCATCGAAGTTATAATTTCCTTCTTCTGTTCGAGGTTTGCAGCGCGGCGTTTTTCGTCAGCTACGAGATAAGCTGCACGTTTTTCTTTAAAATCAGCATATAACGTTTTGAACTCATTTTCGACTTCATCGGGCTGAGCAGAGAAATCGGAAGGGGCATTACCTTCTGCCACGAAACGGTCGAGAGCTTCAAGATTTTCGCGGCTTTTGATACTAAAGAACACTTGTTTGAGAGCAGTGACTTCACGATGAGCCTCCATATCGTCACGCTCGATGATATCCTTGAGGGCATCACGGAGTTCCTCTTTGGAGAGGGCATGGAGACGTCTTAGTTCGGCCTTGGCGTCGTCATCTTCGCGAGCGATAACTTCAGAGATTTCGGCACACTCGGCATCGGGATCAGCTACAGGCTCGACGGGTTCGGCTACTTCGGGAGCGGGAACAGGCTCAGCAGCAGGTTGGACATTGCTTTCAACAGCGTTTTCAGCCTTAACAGGCTCGGGGGTTACAGACTCTTCCTGAGGGAGGGCTGCTTTTTCAAGTTCGTTCATAATCGTTATGATGATGATAGTAAATATAACGTGGATCTTTAATCAAAATATCCAGAAGAAATGGAGTAAAAAAGATCAAAGATCGAAATAATTGCCAAATATATAACAATTTATTGATTTAGCCAAAAGAAAAATAAGAGAAAATTCACTTAATCTACTTTCGCAGAGATAATTTTCACATCCTTTTTGGGTCGATCAGCGACACCGGTCTCAACATTTTGGATAGCTTCGACTATATTCATACCCTCAACGACTTCACCGAATACGGTGTATTGGTCATCGAGGTGAGGAGTACCACCGACATTGACATAATCGTCGATAAGTTGCTGAGGGAGAGGCTGATTGGGGACATTCTTCTCGGTGATATCAACGAGAGAATTTTTGAGAGAATCGAGGGCTTGGCGGTCGCCTGACTTTTGGAATTGGCGAATTTCCTCGATATGTTGCTTGCAGAGGCCGTTGAAATAAGCTTGTTTGCGTTGGAAATTCGCTTGTTGTTCCATTTGTTCGAGAGAACGTTTCGACTGCTTCTTACCGACGACGATATAGAACTGAGAGCCGGAGCTACGGCGTTCGGGGTTGAATTGGTCGCCGGTACGTGCGGCAGCCAAAGCGCCATACTTATGGTAATGAGCAGGATATTTGATTTCAGCCTCGAGGGTGTAACCGGGGTCACCATCTCCGAGCATAGTGGTGCTATCGGCGGTTCGGGAGTTAGGGTCACCGGCTTGGATCATAAAATCCTTGATAACACGATGGAAGATGAGGCCATCGTAATAACCCTCTCGCACGAGCTTGAGGAAATTATCGCGATGGATGGGGGTATCATCATAGAGACGAATTTTGATATCTCCCATAGAAGTGTGGAGAGTAACCATATTCTCAGCCACGGCAGGTGTAATCATAAGCAAAATGAATATATAGATTAAAAATTTCTTCATAATGACGGAGAGGAGAGATGTTAGGTATTAGGGAATGAAAAGAGAAGCGATAAAGTTCGTTATGCATTAAGAATCATGCAACAAGAATTATACATAATGCAACATGGGTTATATCAGATAGGGGAATCGGGATAAATTCTTTTATAGATACGACGGAAATTATTGTCAGACTCCTTGAGGGAGTCAATTCTATCGCGATAATCCTCGCCCCAGATAGCTTCGAGGAGAGACCCGATATAACGATGTTCACGGTCACGATCGATAGCACCTTCGATAAGAGGGGATAGCCAAGGTGCGAACTTCTCACGGTCGAGAGCAGAGAGATAACGGGCAGTACTTGCGAGGAACTGGCCGGAGGTATCGACGCTACGAAGTTTACCGATCAATTCGGAGAGTTGATCGGTGTCTTGTTCACAATGGTCGACGATATATTGATATATTTCGAGACCTTGTTGTTCAAGAGAAACTTGTTTATCAGCCATAATCAAAAAACATAAAAATCGGAGAAGAGAGCGTCCGATGATGATATAATCAGATGATTAAAGAATATAGAACGCAAATTTAAGAAATAATTTAAATAAAGAAGGTATAAATGATATGAAAAAATTGTGAAAGCGGAATAAAAGCGTTAAATTTGCGTCATAAAAGTAAAAAAGGCAGAGATGAGGTCTGTCGCTCTATGCTTGTCATAAAGAGGAAAGTCCGGGCAACGCAGAGCATCGCATTTTCTAACGGAAAGCCGGCGGCGACGTCGGGGATAAGGTGACAGAAAATGACCGCCTCGAGGCCAACGGGTCCGGGGTAAGGGTGAAAAGGTGGGGTAAGAGCCCACCGGTCGATATGGCGACATATCGAGCCGCACTTCCTGCGAGTTGCAAGGTCAAATATACCGGCATCTAAGGGCTGCTCGTCCATTGTCGGGGGGTAGACTGCTATAGCGCGCCGTGCAAGCGGCCGCAAAGATAAATGACAGACACTCCATAATAACAAGGAGCACATAACCCGGCTTATATCATCTCTGTCGACACAACAAGGGGATGTCTCAGAAAGACTGAGGCATCCCCTACCCTATTATATAAAGATATTAGAGCGTACGCTCTAAAGATGGCGAGGAGAGAGGGTAAAATCAGGAAGTGGAGAGGATGATATATGGGAAGATGAAGAAAGCATGGAAAAATGGAATGGAAAAGTGAAAAGTGTTGAAAAACATATTGTCAGATTGCTTGAAAAATTGTATTTTTGTAATATCTTATAAAGAGAGCGTTTCAGGCGCCACTTTAGGTCATAAAAAGTGTCAATATTACTACCGAAAGTATAAAAAAACGGTAAGAGGGCACTCGAAATAATAAGACAGAGTAAAAATCATTAATCTAACTATATCATGAGTTATCTTAAATTTGACAAGAATCTTATGATCAACTTGGAGCAATCGTTGCCTAAGGAGATGTTGCGCACCAACATGTCGGGGGCATATCATTGCACCACTATAGTCGGATGCAACACACGTAAACAGCATGGTTTATTGGTATTGCCTATACCTGAGATGGACGACAAGGCATATGTATTGTTATCCTCGCTCGATGAGTCAGTGATACAGCATGGGGCGTCGTTCAATCTTGGTTTGCATCAGTATGGCGACGATGTGTTCAGTCCGAATGGTCATAAGTACATTCGCGAATTTAATTGCGAATCAGTGCCCAAGCTTACCTTCAGAGTAGGCGGAGTTATAATGACAAAAGAGAAAGTGTTCATCTCACACGAGAACCGGATTTTGATCCGCTACACACTATTAGATGCACACTCCTCGACATCGCTACGATTCCGACCCTTCTTAGCTTTTAGAGACGCCAACTCGCTTGTAATAGAGAACAATCGGTATAACAGTGAGATACGCCATGAGCGCAATGGAGTTTCCTCATGCATGTATGAGGGTTATCCTCGTCTCTATATGCAATTCAACAAAGAGGCAAAGTGGGTGGATGATCCCCATTGGTATAAAGGGATCGAGTATTACAAAGATCGCGACCGCGGCCTTCCCTATAAAGAAGACCTCTGGGTGCCCGGCTACTTTGAGTTGCCTATCAAGAAGGGTGAATCGATCATCTTCTCGGCGTCGACCTACGAGGCAGACCCGGCAGAGTTCGAGCAGACCTACGAGAATGAATTGAAGACCCGCACCTGCCGCACAAGTTTCTACAACTGTCTGAAGAATGCCGCCAAGCAATTCTATCTCAAGCAGGGCGACAAGATGTATATCATGGCAGGCTATCCCTGGTATAATGTAAGGTGTCGCGACGAGTTGATTGCCTTGCCGGGTTGTACACTCGCCATCGACCATGAAGAGGATTACCATCATATCTTATCGACGCTGTTGGAGGCGTTGCATCGCAACATCGAGCAGGGAGAGAAAGACCGGGTAATCAAGGAGATAGACCTTCCGGACATACCCTTATGGACCATCTGGGCGATACAGCAATATCGTCGATACAGCGAGAAGGGTAAATGCAGCGAGCGCTATCTCGAAGAGGTGAAATACCTGGTAGAGAAGATCCGTCAAGGGGGCATCAACAATCTGAAGCTCGAAACAGACGGCATGCTGAGTTCAGCCGGAATCGACAAACCGATCACCTGGTTGTCAGCCTCGATAGGAGGACGACCGATCATCCCGCGCACGGGCTATATCTTGGAATTTAATGCGCTCTGGTATAACGCTTTGCAATTCCTCATCTCGATGCTTGAAGAGCGAGGTGAAGAGGGTGAATATGTAGATGGACTTCGGAGTCTGAGTGATAGATGTAAAGAGGCATTTAAAGCCACCTTTATCAACGAAGCGGGCTATCTCTACGACTATGTCAACGGCACCTATACCGACTTAGAAGTACGACCGAATATAGCGATAGCGATCGGCTTGGAATACTCGCCATTGGATCGCAAGCAACGAAAGAAAGCGCTTGACTTCTGCACACGTGAATTGCTGACACCCAAGGGATTGCGTTCATTGAGTCCGAAGAGTCATGCCTATCGACCGGTGTATGTCGGCAATCCTGAAGAGCGTGAATACACTGTGCATCAGGGACCGGCACGTCCATGGCTGTTCGGCTTCTACGTAGATGCCTATTTCAAGGTGTTCGGAGTCAGCGGCTTATCCTTCATCGAGAGGATGCTTATCGGCTATGAAGAGGAGATGTCGGAGGGATGCATCGGCAGTCTGTCGGAGCTCTATGACGGCAATCCACCCTACGCCGGTCGCGGCGCAGTGAGCACGGCGAAGAATGTAGGAGAGATCATCTGCACGATACGCTTGGTGAACCGAATGAACAAATTACTATCACAAAATGAATAGGAGACTGGAGATATGAAAGCATTAATGTTTGGCTGGGAGTTTCCGCCTCATATTTTGGGAGGACTTGGCACAGCGAGCTACGGTCTCACCAAAGGGATGTATAACAATGGCAATATGGATATCACATTTGTGATACCGAAGCCATGGGGCGATGAGCCCAAAGAATTTGCGCATATCATCGGAGCGAACAGTACTCCGGTGGCATGGCGCGATGTAAGCAGAGAATATGTGGAAGGACGCATCGGCAAAGTGATGGATCCTGATCTCTACTATCGACTTCGCGATCACATCTATGCAGACTTCAACTACATGCGTCTCAACGACTTGGGATGTATTGAATTTTCGGGTAAATATCCTGACAATTTGATCGAAGAGATCAACAACTACTCGATCGTGGCAGGTGTGATAGCACGCAGCATCGACTGCGATGTGATCCACTCCCATGACTGGTTGACCTATCCGGCGGGAGTACATGCGAAGAATGTCACAGGGAAGCCATTAGTGATCCATGTGCATGCCACCGACTTCGACCGTTCGCGCGGCAATGTTAACCCGACAGTGTTCGGCATCGAGAAAGATGGTATGAACAATGCCGACCACATCATCACGGTGTCAGACCTGACACGCCGCACGGTAATCGAGAAATATGGCATATCACCCGAGAAGGTAACGACGGTTCATAACGCCGTGATTCCACTCGACGACGAGCTTTTGAATCTGCCCCGCAAGGAGCGCAAAGAGAAGGTGATAACCTTCTTGGGTCGCATCACCATGCAGAAAGGACCGGAATATTTCGTCGAAGCAGCCGCCAAGGTGTTGCAAAAGACGAAGAACGTACGCTTCGTGATGGCAGGGTCGGGCGATATGATGGATGCGATGATCCGATTGGCAGCAAAGCGTGGCATCGCCGACCGATTCCACTTCACCGGGTTCTTGCGAGGCAAGCAGGTATATGAGATGCTTGCCGAATCGGATGTATATGTAATGCCCTCAGTGTCAGAGCCCTTTGGCATCTCGCCGTTGGAGGCAATGGAGATGGGGGTACCCTCGATCATCTCGATACAGAGTGGATGTGCGGAGATTCTTACCAACGTGATCAAGACCGACTATTGGGACATCGATGCAATGGCAGATGCCATGCACTCCTTGATATCCTATCCGGCCCTTCACCACGAGCTTCGCGACCGAGGCATCGAAGAGATCCATGGCATCACCTGGGAGAAAGCAGGTAAAAAAGTGATTGACATCTATCATAAAGTGATTGAAAAAGCATAAAAAGATATGAAGAACGTTTGTTTTTATTTCAAAATACATCAGCCCTACAGGCTAAAAAGATATCGTTTTTTTGACATCGGCAACGACCACTACTACTACGATGACTTCGCCAACGACGACATCATCACTCGCTTGGCAGAGACATCATACATGCCGATGTGCGACACATTGTTAGAGATGATTCGCGAGACGAATGGCGGTTTTAAGTGCGCCATCTCCGTTTCGGGCACCGCATTAGAGCAGTTGCAGCTCTATGTGCCGGAGTGTGTGGATAAGCTTCGCCAGCTTGCCGAGACGGGATGTGTCGAATTTTTGGCAGGCACCTTCTCCCACTCCTTGGCGTCTCTCGAAGATCCTGAAGAGTTCGTCCGCGAGGTGAAACTTGAGACCAAGACCATAAATCAGACCCTCGGCGTAAAGCCCAAGACCTTCGCCAACACAGAATTAATCTACGACGATGATATCGCCATGCTGATCAACAGGATGGGTTTCAAGTCCTGTCTGACAGTGGGTGCGAAGCATGTATTGGGATGGAAATCGCCCAACTATGTCTATAACGCCGCCACAGCACCCAAGCTCAAAGTTCTGCTTGCCAACGACAAGTTGAGCGACGACATTGCGATGAATTTCAACAACACCGAATGGTCGGAATATCCCCTTACCGCCGACAAGTATATGGACTGGATTGCCGCACTGCCTGAAGAGGAGCAAGTGGTGAATCTCCATTTCAGTATGGACACCTTCGGATCATTCCTTCCTGCATCGAGCGGCATCTTCATGTTCATGAAGGCATTACCGAGATTTGCCGCTGAGCATAACATCGCCTTTGCGATGCCATCAGAGGTAACATCGAAGATGAAATCAGTCGGAGAACTGAGTGTGCCCTACCCTATCTCAGGCATCGACGAGGCACGCGACGTGTCGGCATGGAAAGGAAACTCACTTCAGAAAGAGGCACTCAACAAGCTATATGGCGTAGCAGAACGAGTAAATCTCTGCAACGATCGTCGACTTAAACAAGACTGGTGCTATCTTCAGAGCAGCGACCACTTCTACTATATGAGCACCAAGAAGCTGGAGGATGGTGAATCTCATGCAGCATTCAGCCCCTACGAGTCGCCTTTTGCCGCCTTTACCAACTATATGAATGTCTTGGCAGACTTCTTGGTGAGAGTGGCAGAGCAATATCCCGAGAGCGTGGAAAATGAGGAGCTCAACTCACTTGTATTGACACTTCGCAACCAGGCAGATGAGATCACCGCACTGAAGAAAGAGGTGCAGAGTCTTCGCACCAACCTCACCAACAGCGATGAGATCAGCGAGACCACCAAAGAGGCTGTGAAAGATGCTATAGAAGAGAACAAGGAGGCTGAAGAGAAGAAAGCTCCCGTAAAGAAAGCCCCCGCCAAAAAGGCTGCTCTCAAGGCTGCTCCCAAGGCTAAGGAAGGAGCTACAAAAGCACCTGCCAAGCGAGCCACCGGAACTAAAAAGACTGAAGAAAAATAACAATCAAACCCTAAACGAGAGACAAAAATGATCAGATTGAATTGTTTCATCCGCGTCAATGCGGGAAAACAGAATGAAGTTTTGGCATCGGCACGTGCTCTGACAGAGGCATCGTTGCGTCAAGAGGGTTGTGTGGCATACGATATCTTTACCTCAGCCACACGTCCGGATGTAATGATGATCTGCGAGACATGGAAAGATCAGGCAACACTCGATCTCCACACAGCATCAGAAGAGTTCAAAAAGTATGTAACCGAGATCCAAGCCGGAGCCGAGATGAAGCTTGAACGATTTGAGTTCTAAGAGCGTACGCTCTAAGGCAAATCCTCAATAAAAAATAACCGCGGTGTCTGAAAAGACATCGCGGTTATTTTTTATCTATGATATATATAAGATCTATTTAGGGCATGTTGCTTAGGCTGCGAAGATCGAAAGAAGATTAGCCGACTCGAAGCAGTAAGCGTAGATGCAAGGCACTATACCGAAGAGGATGATGCCTGCGACACAGATCCAGATAGAGAGTCGTTCGCTGAGCGAGCTCTTGAAAGCTTCGACCTTAGCCTCACCGGGATTGATCCACATAGCCTTAACGACGAGCAGATAATAATAGAGCGAGATGATGGTATTGATCAAAGCGATCAAGACGAGCATGTAGAGAGCCATGCTGCCCGAAGCAGTGACCGAAGTGAAGATCAAGAACTTGCTGAAGAATCCGGCGAAGGGAGGAATACCGGCCAGAGAGAACATGGCAAGAGTCATGGCGAAAGAGAGCCAAGGATTGGTCTTGTGAAGGCCATCATAGTCATCCATGCCTACCTTGCCGGTCTTATTCTCAATAGCAGCTATAACCGAGAAGACAGCGAGGTTGCTGACGATATACACGAAGATGTAATAGATCATCGAAGCGAGACCGAGAGCAGACTCAGTCATAACACCGAGCATGATATAACCGGCTTGCGAGATAGAAGAGAATGCCATGAATCGTTTGAGGTTCTTCTGACGGATTGCGAAGATATTTCCGATGGTGATCGTGGCGATAATCACAGCATACATCATCCATTCCCATACACCCTCATAGAGAGTGCCGAAAGCCTGAACGAAGATCACGAAGAATGTGAAAGCGGCAGCACCTTTGGAGATAACAGAGAGGTAAGCAGTGATGGCTGTGGGAGCACCTTGATAAGTATCGGCAGTCCAAAGGTGGAAAGGCACCAAAGAGAGTTTGAAACCGATACCGGCGATCACGAAAGCCAGAGCGCAAATCATAAGGCCGGAATTAGCTTGGCCGGTTACAGCATTGCGGATATCCTCGAAATAGAGAGAACCTTCACCTGAGAAAGCATATACGAACGAAAGACCCATCAGCAAGATGGCTGAAGAGAAGACCGCAGTAAGGATATACTTGATAGCGGCTTCATGGCTTTCATAATGCTTCTTATTGAATGCCACCATAGCGGCAAGGGGAAGTGAGGCAGTCTCCAGACCGATAACGAATAGGAGTAAATGGCGAGCCGAGATCATGAGATACATACCGAAGAGAGTTGCAAGCATAAGCTCATAGAACTCACCCTTACGGATAGCGACCTCGTCGCTATCGACCCACTTGGCAGACTGCAAGAAGACGATAAACACGCCGATATTGAGGATAGCCTTAATGGCCTTGCACGCAGCGTCATTGATATACATACCGCCGAAGACAGCCTCCGTTCCGGCAGGGAGGACCCAGATGGCCACCGTAGCGAGACCGAACAGAATTGTCGAGACCGGAGTTAAGAACTTCTTATTGCTACCATCTTTAGAGAATACATCGAGGATGAAGACAATAAAGAAGAGTCCGAGAATTATGAGTTCGGGCATCATCGCCCAGAATTGTGAATAATCCATTGTATGTCGATATATAAATTTCTAAAAGAGTTGAAATTACATCACAGAATTAAGGGCATTGATGATCGGAGTAAAGCTCTGCTGGATGGTTTCGTTGATCCACTGAGGGAAGAAACCGATTCCGGCGAGGCAGATGATCAAAGTAGCCGTAGACAGACGCTCCCACCAAGATGCGTCGGTGAGCTGGAGGTGATGTTCATTTTGAACAGGACCGAGGATGAGCTTTCCGACCACGCGGAGGATATAGACCGCAGTAATCACGATCGAGGTAGTTGCAGCGATGACGAAACCGCGGTGGAACCAGTCGGCATGTTCGAACGAACCGAAGAAGATGGTCATTTCAGCCACGAAGCCTGAGAGACCGGGGAGTCCGAGTGAAGCGAAACCGGCGATCATGTAGCAGACACCGAGGTAAGGCATAATCTTCATCATACCGCCCATCTCGCGGATGTCGCGAGTGTGTGTACGACCGTAGATCATACCGATCAAAGCAAAGAAGAGGGCTGTCATCAGACCGTGGCTGAGCATCTGAAGGATACCGCCGGTCATGGCAGTGCGATTGAGCATCAGGATGGCGAAGAGTACCATGCCACAGTGTGACACCGAAGAATAAGCATTGATATACTTAAGGTCGGTTTGAACGCAAGCGGAGAAAGCACCATACACGATCGAGATACCTGTCAATATGATGAAGATCCAAGCCAACTCAGTAGCGGCTGCAGGGAGAAGATAGATGGCGATACGGAAGCAACCGTAACCACCGAGCTTCATAAGCACACCCGCATGGAGCATAGAGACGGCAGTCGGCGCACAAGCGTGACCATCGGGGCTCCAAGTGTGGAAGGGGAACATAGCGCCAAGCACACCGAAGCCGACGAAAGTAAAGCAGAAGAGAAGGTTCTGCCAGCCGGCGGGGATTGCACCATTCTTCGAGATTTCGAGGATGTTCCAAGTCAGAGCCGAAGAGTCGGCAGAGCTATGCCAGTAGATGCCGAGGAGACCGAGCATCAAGAATGCCGAACCACCCATAAGCATCAGAGTAAGCTTCATAGCAGAATACTCCTTGCGACCTGTGCCCCAGACACCGATAAGAAGATACATCGGGATCAGAGCCACCTCATAGAACATGAACATGGTGAACATGTCGATCGAGATGAAGAAGCCGAACACACCGGTGGAGAGGAGCGCGAACCAGAGGAAGAAATTCTTGGGTAGCGGATCGATCTTCCACGAAGCGAACGTACCGGCAAAAACTATGATCGCCGAGAGGAGGAGCATCAAAACGGAGATACCGTCGACGCCGACAGCGAGATGGATATTAAGAGGAGCATACCACATCCAGCTTCCTGTATAGAGCATTTCGTCGGTATTGCCGGCAGCTCTGAGTTGGAGGAAGTCGTAGACCAAATAGATGGCCATAGCCAGGAGGATGGTGGAGCAAGTCACCATCACGGCGCGGATGGCTTTCATATTGCTATTGCCGCAACATGCAAGCCCTGCCATCATAATGATGGGAACTATAACAAACCAGATTAAGAAATTTGAAAACATAATCTAAAATATTTTGCGACAATTACAATTATAAGAGACATACCCAAGTGATGGCAGCGAGAGCGACAGCACCGAGGAAATACCAGATGACGTAAGCCTGCACGCAACCACTCTGGAGACCGCGGATCTTAAGAGAAGTCCACTGAGTCACAGCAGCGAAGGCATTCATCGTGCCATCGATGATATGGCGGTCGAACCAAGCGATCGAGCGGCAGATGATGTTGAAGATGACTCGATGAGTGACGAACTGATAGATCTCATCCCAGTAGAAGCGACGATGAGCAGCAGTCCAGAGAGCAGGCCAGAAATTCTTGACCTTCTCGGGGAGAGGATTCTTCTTGGCATACATCAGAGTAGCAAGACCGATAGCGAGCAGAGCGACAACGAGCGAGCGGACAGCCACCGAAGTCTGGATGTGGATAGTATAGGGCTTGCCATCGAAAGTGACATACTCCCCGAAAGGAATGAATCCGGCTACGCAGCTTACGGCAGCGAGGATGATCAGCGGGAGAGACATCTGCCAAGATGCATCGTGGGGCTTGTGGCCATGCTCCTTATATTTCGGGTTCTCCTCCCACCAGAAGATGAGGTAATAGAGACGGAACATATAGAAAGCGGTAAGACCTGCAACCATAGTCATCCACCAGCCGAGGAAGTTGTTGCAATTGAACATCGCAGTGATCATCTCATCTTTAGAGAAGAATCCGGAGAAGGGCCAGATACCGGCGATGGCGAGACATCCGATCAAGAAGGTGATATGACAGATAGGCATATACTTGCGGAGGCCACCCATCTCGGTGTAATTGTTAGAATGAACGGCATGGATCAAGCAACCGGCGCCGAGGAACAAGAGAGCCTTGAACATGGCGTGAGTGAAGAGGTGGAACATACCGGACATATATCCGAGCACTGTGTGCCCCTCATGCACTACAAGCTGATTGTAAGAACAACCGAGCGCCACCATCATAAATGCGATCTGCGAGATAGTGGAGAATGCAAGTACACGTTTGATATCGATCTGAGCGCAAGCTACCACAGCAGCATAGAAGGCAGTGATGGCGCCTACGACAGTGATAAATACCATCGAATTGGGAACAACGCCGAATACTGGGAAGAAACGAGCCACCAAGTAAACACCGGCGACGACCATAGTAGCGGCGTGGATAAGTGCAGAGACGGGTGTCGGACCCTCCATAGCATCGGGGAGCCATATATGGAGCGGCATCATAGCCGACTTACCCATACCACCGGCGAAGATCAGCACCATCGCCCAAGTCAACACGGAGCCGCCAAGGAAAGTAGCACCGGCAGTCGAAGCGAGAACGCTCTGAGCGTTGGCATTAAGCATCGAGAAATTGAAAGCCGAAGCAGTGCCGAGAGGTCCGTCAGCCGGAGTCTGTGCCACATAATAAGAGAGCACCAAGATACCGATAAGCATGAAGAGGTCGGCGAAACGGGTCACGATGAATGCCTTCTTCGAAGCAGCCACAGCAGAGGGGAGCTTATAGAAGAAACCGATCAAGAGGTAGGAGGATACACCCACGAGCTCCCAGAAGATATACATCTGGAAGATGTTGGTAGCCACCACGAGTCCGAGCATAGAGAAAGTAAAGAGCGAAAGGAACGCATAATATCTCTGGAAGCCCGGTTCATGCTCCATATAGCCCCAGCTATAGAGATGGACCATGAAAGAGATGGTAGTGATAACCACGAGCATCATGGCAGCGATGGGGTCGAGGATAAAACCGATGTTTACGACTAGACGATCGGTGAAAGCGAGCCAGGTAACATCGAATACCTCGAGTTGCTGACGCACGCCCTCAGCGTCGATGAAAGCGGGATCGCCCGAGAAGAAATATGTGAAGGCTATAATATAGGCAACGACTGCCAAGGCACCATTAGCGAGGATACCGAGAGTACCGGCTAACTTACGGCCCATCTTCACACCGCCAAGCCCGAGGATGAGGAACATCACGAAGGGGATGGCCAAAACGAGAATTGGAAGAGTATTGCCCATAATTAGAATTTCATTTGTTTAACGGAGTTAATATCAGTATTCTTCACCTCGCGATAAATATTGATGATAATCGCGATGGCTACAGCCGTTTCAGCGGCAGCGATAGCGATGGCAAAGATAGTGAAGAACATACCTTCCATCGAACCGGGGAATAAGAAACGGTTGAACACGACGAAATTGAGGTCAGCCGCGTTCAGCATAAGCTCGAGCGAGATCAGGAGAGCGATCATGTTCTTACGGGTGCAGAAACCATATACACCTGCCGCAAACATAATCAAACTCGGCACGAGATAACATAACATTGTTAAATTCATAGACTGAGTAAATTATCTTTTGCGGGCCACGGTGACACCGCCGATTATACATGCCAACAAGAGGACAGAAATAGCCTCAAATGGTAATAAATACTGGAACTTGTCAGACCCGACGAGAGTTTGACCGATGGTGTGCATATCGATGGTAGCACCGGCTTCGATCGACTGAGCGAGAGAAACGCCGCTAAGGAAAGGCATATAGAATAAAGCCAGACCTAAAAGGATAAAGCTAACCAGAGCGAGAGCGACACCAATCCCTCTACGATGGGTACTGAGCAGAGGTGCCTTCTCATCAGGACGACGAGTCAAGAGGATCGAGAATACGAAGAGCACCATAATGCCGCCGGCGTACACCGCAATCTGAACAGCTCCGAGGAACTCATAGCCGAGTTGGAAATAGAACACGGCAGTGCCGAGGAGCACAAAGAGCAGATAAGTGGCAGCGCGAAGGATTTTGCGGCTGGTTACTGTCATCACCGAGAAGACGATGACGGCGATAGCAGCCACAAAATAAAGAATAATATTCGCTAAAGAATCCATTATGATTAGTGTAGTAGTTAATATTCGATGTTAGGGAGGTGATGGGACACTCCGAACGAGAAAAACAGGGGCCACAGATGGTGAACGAAGAGATCACTTGGCCGGAGTCTCGGGGAGGCCATCCGGATCGGGGCGATAATTAAGTTGCTTCACGAGCTTATCGCGTTCGAACACAGCCTGTTCGAAATCGTTGGAGAACTCGAGGGCATCCTGCGGGCAGGAAGTGACACAAAGCATACAGAATGTGCAGCTGCCGAGATCATAGAGATACTTATCGAGTTTACGTTTCTTCTTACCATCCGGGAGCTCGACCATTTTGGTTTCGAGATGGATGGTGCCGTTAGGGCAATTCATCTGGCAGATGCCGCAAGCGATACACTTGTGACGATCCTCGTTATCATATTTAAGGGTAAGTTCGGCACGGAAACGGTCGGCGATCTTGAGAGTATCACGGTTCTCGGGATACTGTTCAGTGATCTTGGGAGTAACGAATTCCTTACCGGTGACGCCCATACCGAGGAGGAGGCTTTTGACGCCTTCTCCGACAGATTTAAAATAATTTGAAAAGCTACTCATCAAAAAAATGATATATTCTGAAAATTGTTATCTTAAGATTATCTTTCGACCTGACCACCGAGGATATCGAGGAGTTCAGTGGTGATGCTCTGTTGACGGAGTTTGTTGTACTCGAGTCGGAGTTCTTCGAGGAGTTTCTTGGCGTTATCGTTAGCGCTCTGCATAGCCATAACGCGAGCAGCCTGCTCAGAACTGCGGTTTTCAATGGTGATCTCCTGCATGGTAGAAAGCACGAACATAGGGAGGACCTCATTGAAGATGCTGTTGGCATCCGGTTCGAAGATATAGAGTTGATTGTCGTTGACCTCGGAAGCATCCTCAAGGAGCGTCTTTTCTGAGATAGGGAAAAGAGACTCGGCGGTGAGGGTCTGACGGCTCATCGACTTATACTTCATATAAATCACATCGATGCGATCAGTTTCGCCAGATGTGAAAGTGTGGCGGAGAGAATCGGTAAAAGCATTAACCTGGTCACCCTTCATTTTGCTATCGACCCCGTCGGTAGAGATGATGTTGAGTCGAGGATCATGAAGACGATCGACGGCCTTCAACATCTTCTTACCAACGGGATAAACATCGATAGCCAAATCCTCGCCGAGTTCCTGTCGAAGAGACTCGATATGGGCCAAAAGGCCCTTGAGGATATTGGAATTATAGGCTCCACAAAGACCATCATCAGAGCCAAACACGACGATAGCGGCGCGATTGACCTCACGGGCTACGATAAGGGGAGAATCAAAATTTTGATCGGTCGACAGAATATGCCCCATGATCGATTTGATCTTATCCTTAAAAGGCTGAAGTTTGCGAAGAGCAGCTTCATTTTGATGGACTTTGGCAGATGAAATCATCTTCATCGCACCGGTGATCTTTTCGGTAGAGGCTACCGAACCGATACGAGTTTTTAATTCTCTAAGAGTTGCCATAATAGTCTTTGAAAAACAGCTTAAAAATAAAGGGGTTAGAAAGAAGTGAGAAAAAGAGACTCAGGTTACTGAGCGAGGACGTTCTGAGCGACTTCCTTAGCAACAGACTTGAGAGTTTCCTCCACTTCTGGGGTAAGTTTGCCATCACGGAGGACATCGAGGACATCCTGGCGGTGGCGGAGTTTGAGGGTTTGGATCAAGAGCTCCTCGAAATCCTTGACTTTCTCAACGGGGATGCTTTCGAGCAGACCGTTCACACCGCAATAAATGACAGCGACTTCGCTTTCGACATCCCAGGGATGATATTGAGGCTGAACGAGGATTTGCTGGTTCTTACGACCGCGGTCGATGACAGCAGCGGTAACGGGGTCGATATCGCCACCGAACTTGGTGAACGACTCGAGTTCACGATACTGAGCTTGGGCGATCTTAAGGGTACCGGCGACCTTCTTCATACACTTGATTTGGGCGTTACCGCCGACACGCGACACGGAGATACCTACGTTGATGGCGGGGCGAATACCCTGGTTGAAGAGGCCTGTTTCGAGGAATATCTGACCATCGGTGATAGAGATGACGTTGGTCGGGATATAAGCGGAGACGTCACCGGCTTGAGTTTCGATGATGGGGAGAGCAGTGAGCGAACCGCCACCCTTAACGATAGGTTTGAGGGCCTCGGGGAGGTCGTTCATAGCCTGAGCGACCTTCTGGTCGTCGATGATCTTAGCGGCACGTTCGAGGAGACGAGAGTGGAGATAGAAGATATCACCGGGGTAAGCCTCACGACCTGAGGGGCGCTTAAGGATAAGGGAGATCTCACGATAAGCGACAGCCTGCTTGGAGAGGTCGTCATAGATGATAAGAGCATCGCGGCCGGTGTCGCGGAAATACTCACCGATAGCCACACCGGCGAAAGGTGCATAATATCTCATAGATGCGGAGTCGGAAGCATTAGCAGCGACAACGACAGTATAAGGGAGAGCACCATATTTTTCGAGGGTATGAACGAGAGCGGCGACAGTAGATGCCTTCTGGCCGATAGCCACATAGATGCAATATACGGGTTTACCCTTCTCGTAATTTTCCTTTTGGTTGATGATCGTATCGATAGCGATAGCGGTCTTACCGACCTGGCGGTCGCCGATGATAAGCTCACGCTGACCACGACCGATAGGGATCATAGCGTCGACAGCCTTAATACCTGTCTGGAGGGGCTGATTTACGGGCTGGCGGAATATAACGCCGGGGGCCTTACGTTCGAGGGGGAGACGATAACGCTCGCCTTCGATAGGACCCTTGCCGTCGAGGGGCTCGCCGAGCATGTTAATAACACGGCCGAGCATACCTTCACCCACGGGGATAGAAGCCACCTCGCCGGTTCGTTTCACCGACATATTTTCGGTGATCGAATTTACCTTATCGAGCAAAACGACACCGACGTTGCTCTCCTCGAGGTTCAGGGCGACGCCCATAGCTCCATTTTCGAACTCGACAAGTTCGTTACTTCTGACGTTTTCGAGTCCATAGACGTGAGCGACACCGTCGCCGACATTAAGGACAGTGCCGACCTCGTCAAACTTTACTTTCGAATTAATGTTTTCGAGTTCTTGTTTTAAAACATCTGATATTTCGCTTGGATTTAGCATTTCTTACTTAGAGCTTAGAGTTTGACGTAAAAGTTCGAGTTCACTACTGATAGAGGCATCCAAACGGGTCGAATCGACATCGATTACGAACCCACCGATGAGATCCGGGTCGATGGCGTAAAGATATTCGAAAGAGGCGTCCTTGAACGACTTTTCGACGATCGTACGTATCTTAGCGAGCTCAGTATCGGGGAGTTTAGCCGCGGTAGTGATCTTCACCTGGGAGATCTTATTGTGCTTACGATAGATGTCACGATAAGCGAGCGCCATAAGAAGGGCGAACTCCTCGCGGTGATGGTCGAGAATAAGAGTAACGAACCTCTGATAGTCGTCTCCGGGCTTATCGCCGGCAGCGGCGATCAGCACCTTCCTTTTGTCGTTGAGATCGACAAAGGGATTGGCGAGCACTTTTTGGAGCCTATCGTCGGCAGAGAAAGCGGAGATCAGAGTCTTCATTTGCTCATAGACGTTCTGGCTATTATTGTTATCGCAAGCGAACTTGTATAGAGCACGAGCGTAGCGATGTGGGATAAGTCCGGAATTCATGATCTATCAATTTTTCTCAATTTCGTCCAACAACTTGTTAACCAGCTCAGTTTGAGCCTTATCATCGCTCATACGAGAGCGCATCATTTTCTCAGCGATATCGATAGAGAAACGGCCGACCTCGTTACGGAATTGGAGTTCAGCCTCCTTGCGAGCCTGATCGATGGCGAGCTTGGCGGCATCCATTTCCTTCTTGGCTGCTTCTTGGGCTTCGGCGCGAGCTTGCTCGATGATATCGGATTTCAACTTGTTGGCCTCGCGAAGGATTTCAGCTTGACGCGCTTGAGCTTCAGCCACATACTTTTGGGCTTCGGCGCGAGCATTGTCAAGTTGTTCCTTAGCTTTCCGGGCGTCTTCCACACCCTGATCGATAGTGGCAGCACGTTTAGCCATCATAGATATGATGACAGGCCATCCCCACTTAGCGAGGACCAAGAACAGCAGGATGAACGCGATGAACATCCAAATGACCAGACCGGTTTCGGGCGTGAATAGTTCCATTATCTTAAAAAGATTAGTTGATAACTACTAAGTGTTGAAAAGCTGATCTTACTTGATGAAGATAGCGAGAGCAGAAACGATGACAGCGAAGAGAGCTACACCCTCGATAAGAGCGGCGATCACGATCATGTTGCTTCGGATATCACCGGCTGCTTCGGGCTGGCGAGCGATAGCTTCCATAGCGGAAGAACCGATTTTGCCGATACCGAGACCTGCGCCGATAGCTGTGATAGCTGCACCAAGAGCTGCACCGAGAGCTGCGAGAGGTTGCAAAGAGAGAACCTCGTTAAGAATTGTAGATAACATAGTTCAGATTTTTAAGATGTTTATATTTTTGTTTATTTAATTCTAAATGATATGGATGAGGAGAGGGGTGAGAGGATTATTGCTGTTCGACAGCAGGATGTTCATTATGCTCCTCGTGGGCTTGCGCCAAACCGATGAAGATGGTCGAGAGGAGTGTGAAGACGTAAGCCTGGATGAAGCTGACCAGCGTATCGAGCAAGAGCATGAAGATCGAGAAAGCGACCGAGAGCACTACCGAAGCGCTTGTGGCAGCGACGCCGAAGGCTGTGAAGATGAAGATAAGGAGTGTCAGAGTGATAACGATCATGTGACCACCCATCATATTAGCGAAAAGACGCACGCAGAGGGCAGCAGGCTTGGTAAACATACCGAACACCTCGATGAGCTGCATGATGGGGAGGGGACACTTCAACCAGATAGGCACATCCGGCCAGAAGATATCCTTCCAATAATGCTTGCTGCCGAACACGTTGGTAACGATGAAGGTGCAGAGCGCCAAGACGAGAGTTACAGCGATATTACCGGTAAGGTTTGCACCGCCGGGGAAGATCACGATAAGACCTACGAGGTTCATCACCAGGATAAAGAAGAAGGCGGTGAGCAGGTAGGGTGCGAACTTGGGAGCCTTCTCGCCGAGAGTAGCCTTGATGGTATCGTTATAGATAAAATTGAAGATCACTTCGAAGAAGCCCTTGGCGCCGGTAGGTGCTTTCAAGCCATTTTTGCGATAATAGCGACCCATGCCGAACACGATGAACATTACCAAGAAAGCAGCGATGAAAAGAGCTGCCACATTCTTGGTGATCGAGAGATCAAAGGGACGATACTCGCGATAATACTTGCCATCTACATAGATGAATCCATCGATCGGAGTCTTGGCAGGGTTGTAATTGCCGGCAGCAGAGAGTTCAGCCACCTTAGCATCAACTTGAGTCTGCTCCTCGGGGGTAAGGGGGAAAATCTGCACCAACTTATCCTTATGAGCGGAAGACTCATTACCGATGATAAATTGTGAAGCAGTCGAACCATCGCCGATGGTTTTGACCACAGCTACGCGATGAGCCTTGGTCTTGCCGGATTCGGGGTCGGCAACGCTATGCACTTCGGCGAGTTCGCCGGAAGAGAAGCAATGCCAAGAGCCATCCTCAGCGCAGATGATTACGGGGAGGGGGATGCGATAATTGTGAGAGAAAGGCACTTCCCAGCCATAACCGTCACCGAGGTGTTCGAAGATTATGGTCTTGACATCGAGACCCTCCTCCTCAGACTCGGATGCAGCCATCTTCGAGGGGATGGCAGCTGCGAGCAAGAGGCAGAAGGCTGCGAAGAGGAATCTCAGCGAGCTTCGATGTCTGATATTTGAATCGGAAATTGACATTAGCGGAAAAGATTAGAATGGTCAGTAAATCCGGTCGTGATCAATAGACGCAGACTGAAATAACATTTCTATTGACATCAGCGAGTCCGCCTGCTATAGGGAACTCATGCTCCACCTCATTAAGATCGACAAACTTGAGATTGCCTGCCACGAGGACGGAAATCAGAGCGGCGTGATCTTTGAGGACAGTAAACGAACCGAGAGCACCGGGGAGAGTAACGGAAGTCACATCTCCGGAGAAAGTGATCTCATGGGCAGAAATTATTTCGAGTTTCATCAGCTGACTATTGAAAAGGTAGAAAATCGATTAAACGAAATTAAAAAGAGAGGGATCGAAGATTACTTAACATCCTTAAGCATAGCCTCACCCTTGGCAATAGCCTCGTCGATAGTACCGACATTGAGGAAAGCCTGCTCGGGGAGGTAATCGAGGTCACCGGAGAGAATCATCTTAAATCCGCGGATAGTCTCAGCGAGGGGCACCATGACGCCGGGGAGGCCGGTGAACTGCTCAGCCACGTGGAATGGCTGAGAGAGGTAACGCTGAGCACGACGAGCGCGAGTCACCACCTGCTTATCCTCATCCGAGAGTTCATCGACACCGAGGATGGCGATGATATCTTGCAACTCGTTATACTTCTGGAGGAGCTGCTTGACAGCCTGAGCAGTGTTATAGTGATCCTCACCGATGATATTGGGGTCGAGGATACGAGAAGTCGAATCGAGGGGATCGACAGCGGGATAGATACCAAGCTCTGCGATCTTACGAGAGAGCACGGTAGTGGCGTCGAGGAATGAGAAAGTAGTGGCAGGAGCGGGGTCGGTAAGGTCGTCGGCAGGCACATATATAGCCTGAACTGAAGTGATCGAACCATTCTTGGTAGATGTGATACGCTCCTGGAGGGCACCCATTTCAGAGGCGAGGTTAGGTTGATAACCTACGGCAGAGGGCATACGTCCGAGAAGAGCCGACACCTCCGAACCAGCCTGGGTGAAACGGAAGATATTGTCGATAAAGAGGAGGATTTCCTTACCACCACCATCATTATCGCGGAACTGCTCAGCGACAGTCAGACCGGAGAGGGCGACACGAAGACGAGCACCCGGTGGCTCATTCATCTGACCGAACACCAGGGTAGCTTGCGAATTGGCAAGTTCCTTGGGGTCTACATCAGACACGGGCCAATGGCCGGCTTCCATACCCTCCTCGAACTTCTTACCATACTTGATAACGCCACTTTCGATCATCTCACGGAGGAGGTCGTTACCCTCACGAGTACGTTCCCCGACACCGGTGAATACAGAATAACCGTTGTGCCCCTTAGCGATATTATTGATAAGCTCCATGATAAGCACGGTCTTACCAACGCCGGCGCCACCGAACAGACCGATCTTACCACCCTTGGAATAGGGTTCGAGGAGGTCGATCACCTTGATACCGGTGAAGAGGACTTCCTGAGAGATAGCGAGGTCGTCGAAACCGGGAGCCGGCTGATGGATAGAGCGGACATTTTCACGTTTGAGGTCGCCGAGCATATCGATAGCGTCGCCGACGACATTAAGGAGACGGCCCTTCACCTGATTGCCGGTAGGCACTGAGATGGGCTGTCCCACATTACGCACTTTCACGCCACGACGGATACCGTCAGTGCTTTCCATAGCGACACATCTCACGATATCTTCACCGATGTGTTGCTCAACTTCAAGGACGAGTTCATCGCCATTGTCGCGTTCCACCTTAAGGGAGGTATAGATGGGGGGAAGATTATCCTTACCACCCTCAAACGAGACGTCAATAACCGGGCCAATCACCTGGGTTACCGTACCAAAAATTTCGCTCATATCACTTAGTATAACTATGGAGGTCGAAGGAAAGGGAGTTTTTCAGTAGACCTACCGAAATATTTGAATTAGATTTAATTACAAATTAAAGATATATGGAGAGAGGAGAGTATGCGATTAGAAATGCCAGCCGAAAGCCACGCAAAGAGTCATCAGGAGCATATTAGCCAAAGCGAAAGGCATGAGATACTTCCACTCGAAAGCGAGGAGCTGGTCGATACGCACGCGGGGGAAAGTCCACTTAAACCAGATGATAACGAACGAGATGAAGAAGGCCTTAAGCACGAACCAGATGGGAGAGGGGATGAGATCCATCACATTATTGAAACCATCCCAGCCGGTGACGTGGAGAGGCATCCAACCGCCGAGGAACATCAGGGTGGCGATACCCGACACGATGAAGAGGTTAAGATACTCAGCGAGATAGAAGAAACCGAAATGGATACCGGAATACTCGGTGTGGTAGCCGGCGGTGAGCTCATGTTCAGCCTCGGGGAGGTCGAAGGGGCCACGATTGGTTTCGGCAGTCGCTGCGATGACATAGATCAAGAAAGCGATGAATGCAGGTATATGACCTTTGAAGATATACCAGCCATCAGCTTGACCATTGACGATATCGGAGATATTCATAGATCCGCACATCAAGACGATGGTCATGATGGCGAGGCCGAGAGAGATCTCGTATGAGATCATCTGGGCGCCACTACGCATAGCACCGATAAGAGTATACTTATTGTTAGACGACCAGCCGGCGAGAAGGATGCCGAGCACACCGACAGAAGAGACGGCAAGGACGAAGAAGATGCCGATATTCCAATCGATGATCTGGAGGCCATTGCCCCAGGGGAGACAAGCGAGCATTACCACCGAAGAGGTAATAACGATGTAAGGGGCGAGTTTGAAGAGGAAACGGTCGGTGCCTTTAAGAGAGATCAGCTCCTTGATAAGGATCTTGAACATATCGGCGAAGACCTGAAGGAGACCCCAAGGGCCGACACGCATAGGACCGAGGCGGCACTGGAACCAAGCGCAGAGTTTACGCTCATACAAGATATAGAAGAGGGCCAAGACGGTGTAGACGCCCAACACAGCCACACCGATCAGTACACACTCGATAATGACAGCGAGCCAGTCAGACATGCCCACGCCGAGCAACCAATCATTAAATGCCGAGGTCCATTTTCCGAAATCGAACATATTATTATAGTTTCTTATTAATAAACGTATGAAAAAATTCTTGTTAAAGAGAGCTAAGCTACCAAGATATCAGATTAGCGGTCGATATCGGGGATAACGAAGTCGAGAGCTGCACCGATAGTGATCAAGTCGGCGATCATATTACCCTTGCAAGTAAGATCCATGACACCGACGAGGTTGAAGCATGGGCTCTGGAAGTGGACGCGATAAGGGTTCTTCTCGCCGGTGGACTCGATATAAACGCCGAACGTACCGCGGCTTGCCTCCACCTGCTGATACCAGCGACCTGCAGGTAGTTTGATCATCTTAGGCACTTGAGCTCGGATGTCGCCTTCGGGGATCTGATCTACGAGTTGCTCGAGGATACGGCAGCTCTGTTCGATCTCCTTCATGCGGACCATATAGCGAGAATAAGAATCGCAGCCATCGAGGAGGACCTCATCGAATTGGACCATATCGTAAGCAGCGTAAGGGTGCTTCTTACGGCAGTCGCAACTCCAGTTAGATCCACGACCGCTGGGGCCGGTGATATCGTAATTGATGGCATCCTCCTTAGAGAGCATACCTACGCCGACGAGGCGATTCTTGGCGATGATATTTCCGGAGAACACAGTGTGATACTCCTTAAGGCGAGAAGGCATGATACTCAAGAACTCCTTGACATCCTTCACGAAATCGGGATGGATATCTGCTATCACGCCACCAATAACATTATAATTCATCGACATACGAGCGCCGCAAGTCTTCTCAAAGATATCGAGCACCATTTCGCGTTCGCGGAAGCCATAGAAGAAAGCGGTGGTTGCACCGAGGTCCATGGCCGTACATCCGAACGAGAGGAGGTGAGAAGAGATACGCATAAGTTCATCCATCATAGTACGGATGACTTGGGCGCGACGGGGCACCTCGATGCCGAGGGCTTTTTCGATACACATACAGAGGCAATGACGGTTCTGATGAGCCGACATATAGTCCATACGGTCGGTGAAATGGAGAGTTTGGGGATAAGTAAGGCCTTCGCAAAGTTTTTCGATGCCACGGTGGATATAACCTGAGACGACATCGACCTTCTTAACGATCTCGCCATCGATGGCAGTACGGAAACGCATCACACCATGGGTAGAGGGGTGCTGCGGACCGATATTCACGACATAATCATCAGCCTCGAACACCTTGCCGGGGACCTCGACCACCTTACCATTCTCATCGAGTTGGAAAGAGCGAGTATCATCTTCATGCTCCTCGTCGGTGAGGCGGATAGGGTTAAGATCGGGGTTGGCATCATAATCCTTTCGGAGGGGATGTCCCACCCAGTCATTGCGAAGGAAGAAACGGCGCATATCGGGGTGGCCGATAAACTTGATGCCGACGAGGTCGTAAGCCTCACGTTCCTGGAAATTGGCGACCTTCCAGAGGGAAGACACCGAATGGATAAAAGCGTTATCGCGGTCACCTTGAGCCAAGACCTTAACGGCGAGCACCTGCCAATCATGAGAAGTAGAGGTGAGATAATAGATAACGCCGAGAGAATCCTTCCAGTCCATTCCGACGAGAGCGGAGAGGACATCGAAGCCAAGTTTATTCTTAAGATCGTTGGCGACAGAGAGCCACTTATCCTCAGCCACAACGAGGAGGAGGTTATCGCCCTCTTCGAAAGTAGCATCGGGGTATACTTTTAAAATATTATTTTTAAGATCGCTCATAATAAGGTAAAGAGTGAAAAGATGGAAGGACTAACCGATTTGACCCTCTTGCTCGGGATGCTGAGCGAAGAACTGATCAATTTTCTCCTTACGGTTGACACCGCCGAAGAATTTTTGGACTTTAATCTTGCGTTGGAGCTGCATAAGTCCATAGAACATGGCTTCGGGTCTTGGGGGGCAACCGGGGACATAAACGTCGACGGGGATAATTTTATCGACACCGGGGAGAACGCAATAAGAATTTTTGAACGGGCCTCCGGAGACGGCGCAACCGCCGCAAGCGATGACATACTTGGGCTCGGCAAGCTGCTCATAGAGACGGCGGAGGACAGAAGCCATACGATGGACGATAGTGCCCTGGACCATAATATAGTCAGCTTGACGAGGGGAGTTACGAGCCACCTCGAAACCGAAACGCGCCATATCATAGCGAGCAGCGCCGAGAGACATAAACTCAATAGCGCAGCAGCTTGTGCCGAAGCAGAGGGGCCAGAGAGAGTTGGCTACACCCCAATTGATGAGTTCATCAAACTTACCGACCACAACGTTAGCGCCGGTGACATTGAGTTCCTCCACCAGCTGATCGATATACTCATTGTTCTTGAATGCCTCACGGGGCATGCTTTTAATATGGTCTAATCCCATTTGAGCGCTCCTTTCCGCCAGGCATAAGCCAAGCCCATAATTAAGACGAACATAAAGATGGCGATACAGAGGATGCCTTGGGGTCCGAGACCCTTAAGTACTGTCGCCCATGGATACAAAAACACCACCTCGACATCGAACAAGAGGAAGAGGATGGCAAAAATATAATAGCCGGCCTTGAATTGAATCATGGATTCACCACGAGTCGGGATACCACATTCATAAGGCTCGGCTTTCTTAACCGAAAAAGATTTCGGAGAAATCAATTTTGCAATAAGCAAGGCTGCGAAGACGAGAGCCACGCCTGTAATAACAGCCGTAACGGAAAGCGCACCATTGCCAATTTCGCACAATAGATTCATATCGTGTTATTATTTAATTAGTTATCTAATTATAGCGATATACTGAGAGGTCATCACTCTCAGTATATGCGCAAAATTAACCAATTTTTCTAAGATTGGCAAATTAAAACTATTTATTTCTAAATAAATTTTTAATAACGTTAACAATTGCCCCAATTAGCAAATGTATTAAAGTGTATTTTCTTGCACTTCGCAATAACCCATACAAGCGCCGGAGAACTCGCCATTGACCTTGTATGTGATGTTGGCGCCGGTCATATCAGGAGTCGTAGAGAGGTAGAAATTGTCGAAGAGGATAGAGTCATCTTCCACGAGTTCCTGACCCGATGTGCTGATGGCAAGAACCTTCAGATTTTTGCCGGACACCTCATAACCGAAGGCACCGAACTTAAGGTCGACATCTTTGATCACAACGGTTTTGGGGAGAGCCTTATCGGTCAGAGCGAGATTATAGATGATAAGATCAGCCTTATCGAGGATATTGCCCTCCTTATCGCAGTGCATAGCGACACGATAAGAGATTTTGGAATTGCTATACGATGTAAGGAGGTCAGAATTAGACTTCACAGAAGTCATGCCGCAGAAAGTGACATCGCGCCAGAATGTTCTAACGTTGATATTATTATTGAGGGTATACTGCATCACAACATTATGGAGAGAATTGACAGCTACTTCGATATTATACCCGGGGACGGGGATATCGAGAATCAGATTATAAGCCTGTGTGATGCGGCCGTTAAGATTGGCGACGGAGGCACCTTGAGTTGCGGGAGCGCTATTATGGAACGAGATAATCTCACGATTGAAACTACCTACTATAAAAGACTTATAGGAGAAAGGCATACGCTCGGTGGAGAAAGATGCAGTGGTTTCACCCGACACCTTCATCGAATTTGTGGTGATGTCGATAGTATTTGAGGTGAAGTATAGCCCGAAACGATACACGGCAGGTTTGATGCCGATAACATCGCCATTCGAAGAGTCGGTATAGAGGTTGTAGGTGGCGAGATCGACAATAGAATTGTTTTTCTCATCCGAATCGGTATTGCAGGAAGAGAGAAGAGAGAGGGAGAGGATAGCTAAAAGAGCTGAAGCAAAGATGTGTAAAATCTTCATGATAAAAAAGAAAATTTAAAGAATGATTAATTCAACCAGAAATAGTAATCGATGCCCGAGAGCAGAGATATACTAAAATAATAACGCAAAAAAGAGGATATATATTATTAGGAATAAAAAAATAAGAGTGAATCGGAATAGGGAAATGGCAAAAAAATGAGTAATTTTGCAATTAGATATTAGATATTAGTGCTAAGATAAACTTAAAGCGGCTTATGGGAACATTCAAATTATATACGTTGGGATGCGGATCGGCGAAGCCGACGCCACGCCACTACACATCGTGCAGTGTGCTGAATCATCGTGAGACACTCTATATGATCGACTGCGGTGAGGGTGCGCAGGTAGCGTTCATGAAAGCGAGGCTAAAGCCCACTCGTCTGCGTCACATTTTTTTGACTCATCTTCATGGCGACCACATATTAGGATTGCCGGGACTTCTGATGACCTACAATCTATCTCAGATCGGGGGCACATTGACGATTCACACCTTTGCCGATGGAGAGCGTATAATGCGAGAGATCCTCAAGGCCCTGGGGTGCGAGTTGAAATTTAACATAGAATTTAACATCATCAAGCCGGAAGACAAGGTGATTTTAGAGACATCCTCACTGACAGTTCGGACAGTAGCATTAGATCATCGGGTTCCCTGTGTGGGGTATATCTTTGAAGAGAAGCCGGGTCTGAGGCACATCATCCGAGAGATGGTGGACTACCACCAAGTTCCGGTGAGTCGTATGAAAGAGATCACAAATGGGGCAGACTACATCACGCCGGAGGGTAAGGTAATACCCAACGCGATGTTGACACGCGATGCCGATCCGGCGCCGAGTTATGCACATATCGGCGACACTCGCTATATGGAGGGTATAGCCGAGAAGATTGGGCCGGTGGACCTGTTATATCATGAGACGACCTACTTGGAAGAGCATCGAGCAGACGCACGCGACCGCTATCACAGCACGGCTCGTCAGGCGGCGATGGTGGCGCGAGATGCCGGAGCGGGGACACTGCTGACAGGACACTACTCCAGCCGCTACAAAGATGAGACGCTGATCAAGACCGAAGCAGAGACCATTTTCCGCCCCGTAATCCTCAATGACGAAGGGCTGATAACCGACATCGACCGCCTCTGCCGAGAAAGAAGAAAGAGCCAAAAATAAGAGGAAGAAAATACGTAGAGGGGGCATAGAGCGCCTCTACGACCCCAAAAATTTAAGGAACGCGCTCTATTAGGGAGCAAAATTTAAATAATTGTGAAATTTGGCGTATGTTTTGTAAAAAAAAGTTTAAAAAAATGATTATATTTGTGGGGAATAAATAAAATCTAACCAACCATATAAAACAGAAACCCAAAAATCACAACTTATGAAGAGACAAATTCTAATGGGCGTGACGATAGCGATCACGTCAGTATGCTCGACAGGGGCGCTGGCGGATGTGGTGTGTCACGGTCAGGTGGTCGACGAGAAGGGGGAGCCCCTGATCGGAGCCGTAGTCATGGTGCCGGGGACACAGATCGGCGCCAACACAGACATAGATGGGCGATTCAAGCTGTCGGTACCCGACAATACGCGTGATATCCAGATATCATACGTAGGTTACAAGCCCCAGACCATGAAAGTAAAGAAAGAAATTGGGCAGATCTCGATGGAGATAGAATCGACGATGCTACAAGACGTAGTAATCACCCAATCGATAGCCAAGACACGCAAGACGCCGATAGCGATTTCGCAGATCAGCGCGCCGGAGATCGAAGCCAAGCTTGGCAATCAAGAATTTCCGGAAGTATTGAAGACGACACCCGGCGTATGGGCGACACCCGACGGAGGTGGATTCGGCGATGCCAAGATCAATATGCGAGGCTTCAAATCGGAGAACTTAGCCGTATTAATCAATGGACTTCCGATCAACGACATGGAATGGGGCGGAGTCTACTGGAGCAACTGGGCAGGGCTCTCCGACGTAACAAGCAACATGCAGACCCAGCGCGGACTTGGTGCGGCGATCATCTCCTCACCCTCAGTGGGAGGAACGATCAACATCACCACCCGCTCGACCGATGCCAAGCGAGGCGGCACAGCCTGGTATGGCATGGGCAACGACATGATGAACAATGTAGGATTTAGCCTATCGACCGGATTGATGAAGAATGGTTGGGCCATCACCGTGTTGGGATCGCGCAAATGGGGTGACGGCTACATCCAGGGCACCAACTTCAACTCCTACAACTACTTTGTGAACGTATCGAAGCGCATTGGCGACAACCATCAGCTCTCTTTAACAGCCTTCGGCGCACCGCAGACCCACTATCAGCGCAGCAGTCAGAACGGACTTTCCATCGAGGGCTGGCAAGAGGCACGCGACTATATGAATGGAGAATCGCCCTACAAATACAATCCGACCTTCGGATATGATATGCATGGGCAAGTACGCAACTCTAACTACAACCACTATCACAAGCCTCAAATCTCATTGGGACACATCTGGCAGATCGACCATAAATCCTCACTCTCGAGCACTATCTATGCCAGCTTCTCATCGGGTGGAGGCTACAGCGGTCAGGGACATGGCACCTACAATGGCACAAGCCTCAGCAACTCCAGCTGGTATGGAGCATCATCAGGCAATGTTAATACCCTCTTCCGCTGTCCGGACGGCACCTTCGACTATGCCGCCATCCAGCGTATGAATATGGAATCGACCACGGGGTCAAACATGGTGATGACCGATGGAAGAAACGATCACACATGGATCGGACTCGTATCTACCTACAAGAATGAATTTATCCCCAAGAAATTGGTTTTCACCGGCGGTATCGACGTAAGATATTATGTAGGACACCACTACAACAAGATCGTAGATCTCTATGAAGGAGACTACTACATGAACTACGAAAGCCGCAAAAATGTTAAATCCATCAACAATGCAGCTGCAGCCGATCCGGACTGGAAATATGAGAAACTTGGGGTCGGCGACATCGCCTATCGCAACTACTATGGCTATGTGACCCAAGAGGGAGTTTACGCCCAGGCGGAATACACAGCGCTCGACAACAAGCTCACCACCATATTGGCAGGATCGCTCAATGGTACCAGCTATTGGCGTCGCGACAAATTCTACTACGACGAAGAGCATGAGCGTTCGAAGACCAAGACCTTCTTGGGAGGAACGATCAAAGCGGGTGTCAACTATAACATCAACCGTCACAACAACGTCTATGTGAATGGAGGTTATATCTCACGTGCACCCTTCTTCAGCTACGGCGTGTTCTTGAGTTCATCTACCAGCAATATGATCAATCCCGATGCGAAGAACTCGAAGATCGGATCATTTGAGGTGGGCTACGGATATCACTCGCCGAAATTCTCATTGAACGCCAACCTCTACTACACCGAATGGATCGACAAGAGCGACAAGAGCACTACCCGCTCGGGTGAGATCCGTACCGGCGATCTGGCAGGTCAATACTACTCGATCAGCCTCTCGGGTGTAAATGCACGTCACATGGGTATCGAGCTAAACGCGAAATACATACCATTCAACTGGATGGAACTTGACGGAATGTTCTCGATCGGCGACTGGGTATGGAACTCCAACCCGACCGGTTACTTCTACAGCAGCGAAGGATATCCCTTGGCAGACATCAACACGGGAGCGATCGCCAGCGGCATCATGGCACCCGACCATGCGAGAGCGACCCTGAACCAGAAAGGACGCAAGATCGGCGGTTCGGCGCAGACCACAGCCTTCGTAGGCATTACCTTCAAGCCCTTCAAAGGCTTCCGCATCGGTGCAGACTGGACCTGCTCGGCACGCAACTACTCCGACTACGAGGTATCCTCATCGGCCTACGACAACGGCAAAGTAATCGAAGTGGCAGACCCCTGGAAGATACCCTTCGGCAACGAGCTTGATCTAAACGTAAGTTATCGTTTCAAGATCGGCGGAGTGCAAGCCTCGATCTATGGCAACGTGAACAACCTCTTGAACAACTACTATGTAAAAGATGCATACACCCAGAGCGACACAGCCGGAGCATGGAACAATGCCTTCCGCGTGATCTACTCCTACGGGCGCACCTTCTCAATCAAACTTAAGATACACTTCTAAGTCGACAACACAATGAAAATCAACATAAGACACCTGCTGATGGCAGGAGGCGTGATGCTGCTGATGGCATCATGCAGCGAGAACAGTTGGAACAATCATTATCTCGACGGATTTGAAGAGGGGCATACAGCCACCGACGTTCAGACCCTGAGTTATACACTGACCGACGCCGACTATGAATACTTGGCAGTCAACAGCGCCAACAAGGCACTGGCAGAAGAGGCGGGAGTATCCAACGAATTGGCAGCGATCAAATCGCAGCACTACTTCAACGCCTCGGCGACAGCAGAGGTGTATATGCCCAACTATCTTAAAGATGCCAACTTCTGTTACTTTTCTCTCTCCGATGGATCGGCACTCAACCTGACCTATCGCGAAGTGGGAGAACTACCCGAAGTGATGAAAGGGCTTAACGGAGCCAAAGAATATGTGGTGAGCGAAGCAGACTACCAGATCGTCTATGGCAGTTCTACCGACTACACCGCCGCCTTCTCTCCCTCACACTCGGCATCTGCCAACATTCCCAAGATTCTGGCAGACAACCTGGTAGCAGAGGCCGGAGAATATGTAGTGGTGAACTACAATCGTTCGGAAGTAGACCCCAACTTCGGAGGCACGGAAGATCCGGAGACCCCCGGTTTCGAGCTCAGTTCAGTGCTGACCTCCGGTCTGAGTGTCGGCGATGAAGTTACAGTGAATGGTGTAGTGACCGGTATCTGCACCCGCGGCATCATCCTGACCGACAAAGCAGGCTCAATTCTGGTGTATGGCAGCGGCTTCCCCTACCAAGAATATGCCATCGGCGACCAGGTAATCGCCACCGGTGCGATCACCAGCTTCAAGAACTGTATGCAGATCGCCTACGCCGAGAACTTGAAGAAAGTGGGGAGTCAATCCTACACCTATCCTGCACCTGTCAACTTGACGGCAGACTATCTTGTATCGGCGCATGCCAACAGCGATCCGGCATTGGCAGTCTATGGCACGATTACCGGCACAGTAGTGGTAGATGGCAACTACTACAACATCGTATTTGATGATTCGGAAGCAGCACGCGGATCTATATACTATGCGAGCGATGAGACCAAGGCACTGCTTCAGAATGGTACGAAAGCAACTGTAAGCGGCTACTTCACCCAGACCTCACAATCGGGCGACATGGTGAATGCCAACATCGTGGTGACCAAGGTATCGGCAGCTACATCATCGCCACGTCGCAAAGCCACAAGATCGGTGGTCGTTCCCTCAGTGAGCGAGAATGCAGTCTATGTATTCGACGGCTCGAAATGGTCGGCAGCAGGCTCGAACATCACAGTGATCCAGCCGGCAGACTATGAGGCAATGGGCTTGTCCTACGGCAACTTCTCCGGCACACAAGCCGACGAACTGCTTCCCATCTTCATGAAGAACAAATATCCCTACGCATCGGCAGATGCCGTGAAATATGTCGCCTACAAATACTTCTCGAACAAGGTAACCAGCTATGCCTGCGCTGAATACACCTTCGACGGATCGAAATGGTATGACAGCATAGCCACCAACGGCGTAAGAGAGGTAACCAACCAATTTGTGCGACGCGACGGCAAATGGCAGCTTGACCCCTCGGTAGAGTTGACACTTCCGGCAGGCAAGAATCAGCCCTTGAGTACATGGTTCTACCAGGCATGTGTAGACTGGACACGTGATAATGTGCCCGATGGAGAGGCCTACATCACCTCCTATGGCAACAACGACTACTACACCGGCGTATCGGCATATCAGGGGAACATCGACCTGCGCGCATCCTCAGCGAGGGCACAGAACCCGACCGCCTACGAAGGTATGACCGACGAACAGATCGTGGCATTGATGAAGAAGAGATTCGAAGAAGAGGTAGGCCCCGGCACACTGTCAGTGCTCTACCCCAACATGCAGCCGGTGGGAGACTTCCATCCGACAGTAACTATCCACTTCTACATCTACGATGGCAACTCGACCAAGCCGGCGAAGATCATCTTCGAGACAGTCGAGAAAGGCAAATTTGTAAAGCAATATGTAAACTGGAAAGCCGACGAATAAGGTTCCCGACTATCTAAGAACTAAGAATAAGGGGTGAGCATCGAAAGAGCTCACCCCTTAACATATATAAGGACATTACAATTCGGATAACAATAGATCAAACAGAAGATTAGAGCGCTCTCTAATCTTCTGTTTTTGGGAGGATTGTGATTAGAGTTCCGGCAGAGTGTGCGGCGATTTCCGGTGCATATTGCGACTGAGCTGTGGCTATGCCGAGGGAATAAGTGCCGGTGCGGTCGGCGAAGCACTCATAATCGATGACATACTTACCCTTGGGGAGGAAGGGTATAAAGAGATTGGTGACATCATTTCGAATTTCCTTATATACGAATACACCATCGACAGCGTCATAACCTGAAATTTGTTCTACAGGTTCGAGGCAAGCAGCACGGGAGTCATTGACAGTGACATATTCAAGATCGCGGTCGCAGATCAGAGTAAGAGTGACATGGAGACGCTCTCCCTGCTTATAAGAATCAGAGACTACACGATCCTCTCCCGAGTGCGCTACGGCATATACGCTCTTCTCGACAGAGAGTTGAGGTATCGAAGCCGCTTTGACATCGAGGATTGGAGCGACCCACTGCGCCACTACTCCACCCCAAGCAGGTCCGTTGCCGCTACGTTTCAGAGAGAGGGTTGCACCCGAGGCCGCCTTCGGATCGAGATCAACGACGACAGCGCCGGTGTGAGGAGTTGCCTTGACATTTTCGATCTGACGATCATTCAGGTAGAAACGGGGAGACTCGGCAGGGATGGTCCAATCAGAGCCGGAAGAGAGGATTGCATTGATGGCAGAGCAAGTGCTCGTATTTCCTCCCCAATCGGTGGTCTGCTTGGTAACGACGAGGAACTGGCGGATCTGATCGACAGCCGGGTCATTGGGTTGAATCTCGGCAAAAGCCTCCAGCACGCGGGAAGTCGAGATCAGCGAACGATACTGAAGGATGGCATCCGAATGGATATTGTCGAACCACATACCCTTCTGAGGAGTGTAAGAAGCGAACTGTCGGAGTGACTCCAAGATCAGATCAGCAGTCTCCTTATCGCCTGTGCGAGAGAGGATCAGAGCTGCAGTAGCCTTATCCTTAACATCAAAACCGGTCCACTTCTTGCGCAAAGACTTCAGGAAATCCTTGCGAATCTTTTCAAACTCCCGGTTGGGGAGATCGACATAGAAGAGGTCACGCACGAAGATATAATCGAGGAGTGTACGGTCGGAGATATACTTGTATTCCTTCTTATACTTCACAAGTTCCTTATCGACATACTTTATGGCCTTTTCCACCATAGGTTCGGCATCGGAGGGGAGATATCCAAGATTCTTGAGAGATCCGAAAGTAGAGATTACCAAATCAGAAATGAACCAAGAAGACTCCTTAAAATTTCGGCACCAGCTCCAGCCGCCATCACTATTTTGACGATCTGCGATGGTCTCCATAAGATTATGGATTTGTGAGGCGATGGCATCTTGGTCGGCATAATTCACGAGCCCCTGCATACGGAGGGTTTGCGACTGAGCGTCACGGACCCAGGGTGTATTATTGAGCGACACACGTTTCAGGTTCTCATTTCGTTGGAGGGGAGAGATGAGAGCCGAGCTATCGCCGTCACATCGAGCCAGATCCTGAACGCCCTCCAATAGAGAGGGGAAGCGGCGGAAAATACCTTGAGCCACCGACTTGCCATAAAGCACATACAGGACATCGAGGATAGACTCATCCGACTTAGGCATCAAAAGGTCGGGGAGAGCGGTGACACACTCCCAGACAGGGTTATCGCAATAAGAGAGCGACACGACGGCTTCGTCGGTAAAATTCGGGAGTTTGATATTTAAAGAATCAGCATTGGGCCGGAGATAGAAAGAGGTAGACTCCAACACGGGATTGCTTGCCGGCAAGAGGGGAACGATGGCCTGCTCGCCATCGGAGCTGCCGGGGATGGAGGCATAGACCTTAAAGCAGATAGAATTAAGGTCAGCCGGAGTCGTGAAGGAAGTAGTAACAACGCGCGAAGCGGAGGGAGAGAGCGACATGGGTTCAAACTCCTGCTGATGTAAGATACGTCCGGTGAGTGGATCGCAAATCACGATACGTCCGGCGACATCGGCGGGAGCATCGTCATTATTGAAAAGAGTAGCCGAAACGGCGACCACATCGCCCGTTCTGACGAAACGGGGAGCATTAAGTTGCGCCATCACACGCTTGGCTGAGGTGACATCCAAAGACTCGACAGCGACATTCAGTTCGGGGGTAAAACCGAGAAGATGGAGTTGCCACATACCGACGAAATCGGGGACTTCGAAATCGATAGCCACGACACCTTGCTGATCAGTGATGAGATCCGGCAAGAAGAGAGCTACCGGATTATTCACATCTCTGAGAGGAGTCAAATCGGTGGAGGGGGTAACATCCCCTTGCGCATCGGATTCAACCGCAGACTCTTCCATTTCCACACAAGCCTTTTCAGCCACTGCACCAATAGAATTACATTCATTAGCGGCAGATGGAGCTGCACAATCCATCATCATATCACAATCCTCGACCATGGCGGCAGACTTAGCATATCGGAAAGAGCGAACGCCGGAGCGGTAGCCATAATAGTCGATAAGTTGGCAGAGAGTCGGGTAAGTACGGAAAACACGACCCTGAACAGACTTATAAAGAGATGTATTTACCGAATAGGAGGATATTGAGGTGGGTTCTGTCGAGAGACGAGGAATCCAACTCAACGATGTGTTGGGACGAGATAGGCTATAGGGTTCGAGAGCGGAGAGAGCCTTATTGTTCATCACCGCCATAACGGGGATAGATGGGCATAACTTATCGTCGAATCGGAAAGAGAATCGCCATGACTCCTTATTTCCCGGTTCGATATGATCGCGGAACGACTCTTGGGAGATGACCAGACTCTTGGTTTGGAGTTCCGGTATCACCTCGACACGCTTAATGACAGACTTAAGATCTCTCATACCGACGAGATTAATAAAGAGACGCGCATCCTTGGTGGGGGCATTGAAATCGAGCGATACGAACCCCTTGTTTACCATCACCCACACCTCGCTGATGAGGGTGTCGACATCACATGTTTGCACCAGGATGTAGCCATTATCGTAAGAAGAACCGACGCGGAGGGATACCTGACGATCACCGCGAGGGGCGATAATCTTATCGGCAGTGATCCAGAGGGGAGACTCGACGGGTGGAGTCTTGTCATTATTGCGCCACACCACCATCTCATTCGACACGACATCGGCAGCATCGGAGAAATCGGGGGATAGAGAGAAGGACAACTTATACTTGCCCGAAGGGATCTTCGACATATCGGGAGAGAAGGTCGGAGATTGGAACTCACCGAAAGCTATACGCTCACCCTTCATATCGTCGATGGCATAATATACTGTTTTCACCACCGGATGGTGAGAGATGTCATACACCGGCACATTATAAGACTTGGCAACCGAGGCATTGATCATAGCCAGGTCGCTGCTCGGGGATATGTGGCAAGCCTCCAAGAGGGAGAAAAATAGAGGTTGCAGCTCTTGAGACTCACCGGCGTCATTGGTGACAGTGACCAATAGGGTGAACGAGCCACTTTCGAAGTCGGTGCCGATCAGTCCTTTAGTGTCGAGTGTAATTTCGAACGATCCATCCTGAGCGGTGATGGTTTCGCCGCCGTAAGAGGCATCCGAGCCATAACCGAACCACCATAGGGGAGCATACTTCACGACATACGAGACCTTGGCATCCGCCACGGGCATTCCGGCGTAGGTATTGGCAGAGCCATGGAAAGAGATTTTGTCGCCCACCTTATATGATGGGAGATCCGAAGCAACAACGCCGGTGAAAGTCGGCGCCTTATAATCGGCGACAACAAAACCAGACTCGAAAGTGCAATACTCACCCGCCAACCGAACAAGATTATCCGGCAAAGAGTTATTTTTGTGAGAGATGTACACACTACCTTGCAAACTCCAATTGCCGAGCAAGCCCTCCTTGGGAAGTTTGAACTTGCCCGAGAAGCGTCCAAACTGATCGACAGAGAGGGAGAGAGTGTCAATCTCTTGATAATTGGCATCCTTGAGAGCCAACTCGACAGTTACATCGGAGAGGGGACGGAAGCAGCGATCATCCTTGGAATATATCACACCCGAGAATTGGATAGAATCGCCGGGATGATAGATCGAGAGGTCGGTAAACATCGATCCATGTATCGAGAGAGACTTCCTATTATCGTTATACCATTCGGTATAGGACGAACCATAGATATAACTATCCTTGAACGAAACCACATACCGGCAACTCTTATATGGCACCTCTACCCTACCATTTGCATCGGTCGTAGCCTGGCAGGAGGTCTTATTGTCGAAAAACTTCACCTTAGCCCCCGAGATAGGAGCTTGATTGTAAGCCGAAACGACATGTAAGATACTCTTATCCCCCTTGATAATCGACTTAATCACCGAAATATCGGAGACATTGAAGAGATTTGCACTCGAATACTTATCATAATCGAGGACACCGGAGAGCGACTTCGATGTAGATGGGATACAAGTATAGAGGCCCGGAGGGAGGGCAGGGAGTTCGACCTCCATCTCAAAGAGAGATGGAACAACATCTGCCACCGACACCGGCACCACAGCCATAGGCTTATTTTTCAGATCCTCAAATGAGATATAATTTCTATAATAAGAATTTTCCTTGGTTAGATATGTCATGTCGACAGGTATCACCAAAAGGTAGAAATTATATACACCCGACCCATTGACCGAGACCTTAACAGGCTGATTGGGAAGATATTGAGAAGAGAAAGAGACCGAGAGCGACTTTTTGGAGAGGTCAGCGATTCGGTTGCTCACATTATTTATGCAATATGCCTTGGGGAAACGGCGGCGATAATCATTCAAAAGATCATAGCACTTACGGCGGGGTGTATTGTCGGCAACATCAGAACCGGAGAATCTGCCGAAATAAGAACGGGGTTGGTGAGTCTTCTTATTGTCGGCGAGTTGATCGCAATAGCGCAGCAACATATCGGCAGCATAAGGAGTTTCAGAGAGGAACTTATACTGCTCAGCGACAAAGGCTTTGGCTTTCGTCGGGGGTAAGATATCAGCCATGCAAGAGGCGGCGATAGCGTAAGATAAAAGATTCTTATCATCATTATGGATCGATAAAGCCTTCTCTATAATATCGAATCGGAGTTGTCGGCAGGGGGAAGCGGAAGCCTCGGAATTAAACGGGATTCCGTCATCATTACCTTCGCAGAAAATCGACAAGATATCGTAAGCATTGATAGAGACAACATCGAATAGGGAGAGATGCTGCAAATAGGGTTGGAGATCCTTGTAGATATATTCGGGGAAAGAAGCGACATCCTTGGCATCGGAGGCGGGAGTGTTCAAGAGAGAAGAGTAATCGTTGAGGGAGAGAGATATAAGCGAAACGATCTTATTCTCGAACATAGACCGGCTCCAGAGGGCTACATCCTTTGGGATATCGTTGAGAGGGAGATTTCTGCCATCGAAAGCGAACTTATTGGCGCAATAGAACTCCGAATATAGTTTAGCCTCATAAAGATAAGCGAGGCGACTCCAGGGGTCGGAGCATTTGGTAGCGACAGTTTCGAAAAGAACTACATTTTTCATAACGCTGTCGGCAGAGATCTCCGAATCGGCATATATGAACTTGACAGCGCTTCGGAGAGCAGACAAGCCATCATTTCGGTTCAGAGCGGCGTCGAACTCCTGTTTCATCTGAGCCTTAACAGTTTTAGGGAAAGACATATCAGCATTAGATTTAGATGGTTTGACAGACTTGGTCATGGCGACCGTAGCATTAGAAGAAGCCGGGGAAGAGGCTGCGAGAGCCGGCAGCGGGGGAGAGATCATCCACCCGGCTAAGATTAGACAGAAAAAAAAGGAAGCCAAGGCTTCCTTTTTAGAATAAATATGACGAAATGACATAACCAAAAAAATATGGATGATTACTTTTTAGATTTGCATTTATTTCGGCGCATCTCTCTCATTTTGTCGCGGAACTTCTGTTCGGCGGACTTCATTTTGAAGATTTGGCGAGGAGAAAGGAATTGAGAAAACTTCTCGTCATATCTTTTTTCGATTTCAGCCTCCTTTTCCTTAGCGGAAGTGATGGCTTTAGATACGGCCTCATATTCAGCGTCAGTGGCATCCTCGACATTTTTGAGTTTCTTCTCAAGAGCTTTGGTGTCTCTGATCACCTTTTGTCTTTCCTCCTCAAGTTGGGTATACAGATCGAAGAACTGCTTATGTTTGCTCTCTTCGAGATCCATCTCCTGGGCGAGGAACTTAAGTTTAAACTCTTGGATTTCGCGTTTCATTTCCGCGCGATCCTTGCCGCGGTTTTTATTTTGAGCGGCAAGAGGGGAAGTAAACGTCAAGATAGCCAAGAGGGCTAATATCAGATACTTTTTCATAGATCTATCTTATCATATTTAGGGTCAAGTTGATAATCGAAATCCTTTTCGAACTCGTCGAACGACTCATAGTCAGCGCTGACTTCATCGAGGAGTTCGATATCAGAGAGGGCAGAAGGAGACACATACATATCGGCGACATCGGGTTCAGCCATATAAGCAGCGATTTGAGCCGGAGGATTATCGAGGCTGAGCTGATCGGCGGAAGAGATATCGTGGAAGATATGCATCATACACCAAATACCGGCGAACATAGCTGCGAGATAAGCGTAAGGCTTAATTCGCTGCCACAAAGAGAGTTTGACAGGCTCGGGAGCAGCGGGGAACTCCGGGAGCTTATCGAGTATCTCCATTCTGGCGGAATCGAAATAACCTTCGGGGACTTTCCAAGGGGATTTCTTACCGCACTTATCAATGATATTTTGTTCTTCCTTCATTTTCTTGGTCTTTTGTCTTATTGACTCGCGGAGAGGGCGATGGTTTAATGAAGCAAGAAAAAAATTTACGATTTATTCGAACTCGGAAGAATCCCAAATCAATTTTAATATTTCGTAATTAGAAAGATTATATTTGGCATGTTCCATCATATTATAACCCAAGGTCAACTCGGTGGTGCCGGCGTAGATTTCCTCAAGATGATCGAGAGCATTGCATAAGACATCGCCATGAGGGGCAAAACGGCTGTCGGAGAGCAGAAAATCTTTGATCCGTTGCTTATTCTCTATCAAAAGAGGTAAAATAAGATACTCCATGATATTGCGGGAAGCCCGAGGATCTTTCAGAGTCAAGTATAATTCTCGCTCATCGGCATTTCCGGGGCTTTGAGCATCGACTATCTCATAACGCATATCAACATCACATCTATCCTCACTAAGCAGCGATCTAATGCAATTAGCATAGAAGAGCGACCGTCCGGTGGCGAACTTAACATCCTTGGTAAATATCTTTGTCGGATCGATACAGAATTTGATCACGCCATCTTCAGTTTCAGTTAGCGCGAAAGTGCCTCGAGGATAGGAATCTGGATCTCCGGTGAATTGGAGATACATAAAGTCAGCCATATTTTCCTTCTCCCATGATTGACGGAAACCGGAGAAGAGAGTGCGGATCATACGCTCTATTGAGATATAGTCATCAAGTTCTATATAATAGATGCCGTATGGATATTTCTTCAGTATAGGCATTGCCAGCATCAGTTGTAAGAAATCGGATGGATTCTCAATGAGCTGAGCGATATCACCCTTCCATTCAGATGTATGCCAATCTATTGAGATGGGAGACACAATGGTTTTCATAGATTTAGTATCGAAGCTATAAGGGAAGCAATACCATCTCATTGTGCCTGTTATATTCTTTTCTTTAAACTTCAAGACATCGTAAGAATATTGGACATCCTCTCTGTAGATCTGCAAATTCTCACCAATACTACCACCGAATCCGATTTGGACGCCCTTTCCCACCTCGCCATGGCCGGAGAAATAGTATCCGTCATCAGACTTTTTGCCAAACTTAAGAGGCAACTCGACATATTGATAGAACATGAATGGCGAGAATGGACATAACACCGTGGACTGAATGGCATTATTGGTAGCATCAGCCAGATTATAATAGGTTGGCCGCTCGCTACCATATCTAATATATATTTCAGAATCGGTGATATTGTAGAACTCTACGAACTCCCCTTGAGCGATGCTTTCTTCACCTGCATATATAGTGTTGCCTGTGTCGTTAAAGTATACCAAGGTCCAATAGAAATCTCGGGAATCGCTTGTAAAGCGTTTACCCTCATAATTAGCCCAAGGCTTAGCATTGGCAGGCAAATCATCACATGACGACAGCAACATCAAGAGAGGTGACAAAAATATTAAAAATTTGGTGATCTTCATAATGGATAAATTTTTGAAAAAATCAGACTTGAATGACATCCGATTTTGGGGAATTTAAAAACAGCTAAATACTATCATAGATCTAGTGTGGAAACCATGGACCATCAGCGAGAAAGATCGGTGCAATGCCATTGGTTTTCGATGAGACGGTAGCCGAGGGTCAGGTCAATGGTGCCGGCATAGATCTCCTCGAGGCGGTCTACTGCCTTGCAAAGCACATCGGCGTGCTGAGACAATTCGGCGTCTTGGCGTATATACTCCTTTATTGCCTCTCTATTCTCAATCAATAGGGGGAGGATCACATACTCCATGATATTGCGAGATTGCTGCGGATCAGTCAGAGTCATGTGGAATTCACGTTCCAAGTTCTGATCATTGAAATCGCAATCAATCAACTCATATTGCATCTCGAAATGACAGCGATCTTCCGAAAGAAGCGAACGGAGGATGTTGGCATAGAACAATTTTCCCTTGGCATAACCGGTATTGCTTACAAACTGTTGGGGATCAATCATAACACACATTCTGTTGTCAGCAATATTTGATATGGTTACAACATCCTCTTTAAATCCCAAAGAAATCTCTGTATCATAAAAATTCCATGTCGGCAGATCCTTTCGATATTCTGTTACTGACCATTGAGTGGCTCCCGGGAAATAACTGCTTAGAAGTTCGGCGATAGAAATTTTCTCGATGTTATCCTTTGATTTTTTGATATAGTCATCATGATGTAAGAAATGTATCCCCAACAACAACTGTAAGAAATCGGAAGCATCCTGCATCAGAGAAGCCACCTCACCCTTCCATGCCGAGCTATTCCATCGGATGGTCATCGGAGACATCTTGCTTTTCAATGTGACCTTGTCGAAATCGGAGGTAGGAGCCTCCAAGTTCATAATCTTATAGGACTCAACAGATTCGCATATCATCTTTCTCAACCGAGGGAATGGAGATTCATAACTACGACTTCTACTGATGGTCAACAACGTATATATCTTTCCTTGGATTGAATACTTGAATCCGTATGGATCGGAATATTCCCCTTTAAAATAGCAATACGGCTTCCCAGTTGGGCTGAATATCAGAGGAAGCTCAATGGATTGTGTGATTCCCAAGAAGGGGAAGGGGCATGCTATATTCATATCAATAGTATTGGCGGTAGCTTCAGCCAAGTTATAGTATTCCCTATCCTCATTGCCATATTTCATAGAAATTTGGGAGTCGGTAAGATCGAAAAACTCTACAAATTGACCTTTGTCGAGGGGTATTTTGCGATCTTCGCCATATCCATAATCATCTTCTATATGTTGTGTCCAATAGAATTGGTCAGACTCGCTGGTAAAATGTTGCCCGACAAAACTCTCCCATCCGGATGTCTTCATACCGGGTGTTTCGGGCTGATTATCGTCATGGCAAGAGACAAGGAATACAGCCAATAACGACAAACCTACAAATTTGGTGATCTTCATAATGAATAAATGTTTACAGATTAAACAATAGTCCACAAGTCTCTTACTATAAACGAGATAGACTAACTTCGTGGAAGAAGAGTGATAAAAAAGGGGCAAATAATTAACTTTTTCGCTTTTCTTACTTGCAAAGCTAATAAAAAATCCGTCTATCTGCAAAAAATTATGTCATTGGTTTTCGAAGATGTCGCCACCACACCATTAAGAGCGCTCTAAACTGCGCTACAAGACTATGTCCACCCCGGAACGTCAGACCTACGAGATTAGGGAACGCTCTAACATAAAAATGCGTCCGGTTTCTCAATCGGGCGCATTACATGTTTTCCATATTACTTTTCGAACTAACCTAACATCATGAAACGATTTCATTTTATTAGTAAAACAAGCGATATGGATAAAATGTTTGCACTCGGATGAGAGAAAATTCATAATAAATGTTAATAGTTCAAAAATATCCGCCTCTATGACCCCAAAAATTTAAGGAACGCGCTCTAAAATTAGAGTGCGCTCTAAATCTCGGAGCCTTCGATGGCTGCGGAGATTTTCTTAACGGCGTGATGGTAAGAAGCTTTTAGAGCACCGACGGAAGTACCGAGGATTTCGGACATTTCCTCATACTTCATATCGTCGTAATATCTCATATTGAATACGAGACGCTGCTTTTCGGGGAGTTTAGCCACAGCCTGCTGGAGTCGAAGTTGGAGTTCATCGCCGTCGAAATATTTATCACTTTCGAGATTTTGGAGGAGGAACGAATCGTCGGAAGACTCGGTGATGCCGAGGCGTTGGCGTTCCTTATTAAGGAAATTGATTGACTCATTTACGGCTATCTTATATAGCCAAGTAGAGAGGCGGGCATCGCCGCGGAAATTGTGGATATTTTTCCAAGTCTTGATAAAGCAATTTTGGAGGAGGTCATTGGCATCGTCATGGTTAACGACCATCTTTCGGATTTGCCAATATATTTGCTCACCGTAAGTTCGCATAAGCGTATCGAAAGCCTGGCGCGCGGTGGCCGGGTTTTGGAGGTCTTCGATCAGTTTTTTTTCGTCGATAGGAGCACGATACGCCATAAGAAGTATTGCTTATAGGTTATAAGAATTACAAATTTCTCGTAAAGTTAATGAAAAAATCGCGGAAAGATAACATAAAGATGTTATTATAACGAAATTTAACTAAAAATGATACGAAAGGGCAAAAAAAGGGGGAAGCATCAGCGAGACGCTTCCCCCTTAATATGATAGTCATGAAAGTTTATCTGCATTTGCGCCATCAAGGATGGCGTAGTGTTAATGGAATTGGAAGATGTGACGGAGACGAGAGAATATTCTCTTGGAAGTGCTTTCAGAGGGGACTACATTTGGAGACTGTTTAAGACTTTCGATAGCCGCTCTTTCGACATCCGAGACTTTCTCGGGCACATACACCATGATGTTGATGAATAGATCACCACGAGCAGAAGAGTTCAACTGTGGCAGGCCCTTACCGGGGAGGCGGAGCACTTTACCGGGTTGAGTGCCGGGTTGGATATTGACACGCGCCTTACCTTCGATGGTAGGCACTTCCACCGAACCGCCGAGGGCAGCTGTGGGGAAATCGAGCATCAGATTATAATATAGGTCGCAACCATCACGCTTCAGCTCGGGGTGCTCCTCGACTTGGATGAAGATACGGAGGTCGCCATTTTCACCGCCATTGATAGCGGCATTACCCTTACCTCTCATGGCGAGTTCCATATTAGACTCTACTCCGGCAGGGATTCTGATTTCCTCAACGACTTGCTGCTTGATGACACCCTGTCCATTGCAATTAGAGCAACGATCGGTTATGACCTTGCCGGTGCCGTTACATTCATGGCACACAGATTGACTTTGAGAGATGCCAAATATAGATTGGCGAGTATAAGTGACATAACCGGACCCATGGCAAGTAGAGCAAGATTTCAGTGCAGTACCATCCTTTGCGCCGGTGCCGCTACATTTAGGGCAAGCCACCAATTTGGTAAGTTTCACCTTCTTGGTTACCCCTTCGAGCACCTCCTTGAGAGTCAGTTTGACGGTGATACGGAGGTTAGTGCCGCGATTGACGTGAGCTTGAGCATACCCGCCGCCGAAACCGCCATACTGGCCGCCGAAACCGCCACCACCGAATAGATCGCCGAACTGGCGGAAGATTTCATCGAGCGACATACCGCCACCCTCGTAACCGCTAAAACCTCCGAAGCCTTGCGGCCCGAGTGAAGGACCGAACTGATCATACTTGGCACGCTTATCGGCATCGCTAAGCACAGCGTAAGCCTCAGCCGCCTCCTTAAACTTCTCCTCAGCCTCCTTCTTCTCAGCTTCAGACTTATCACCCTGCTTATCGGGGTGATACTTGATGGCAATCTTGCGATATGCCTTCTTTATTTCATCGGCCGTAGCGTTCTTATCGACGCCAAGCACTTCATAATAATCTCTATTCTGAGCCATAACAGTAAAAATTAGGGAAGATTACTGACCCACCACCACCTTGGCATGGCGGAGCACCTTCTCATTGATATAATAACCCTTTTCGATAGTATCGATCACCGTGCCCTTGAGCTTCTCATCGGGCACGGGGACTACGGTGATAGCCTCAGAGGTAACATCATCGAAAGCCTCGCCGGTGGTCGCTATAGGTTTTACACCATTTTGTTCCAAATACTTTACCAACTTCTTATAGATCAAGTCGAGACCCTGGCGGAGAGCCTCCACTTCGGCGGCATCTTCCGAGGCCTTGATGGCACGTTCCATATCATCGACCACAGAGAGAATACCCTTGAAAGCCCCTTCAGCGGCATTCTTGATAAGTTCCGACTTCTCGCGCATGGTGCGTTTGCGGTAATTATCAAATTCCGCCATCAGGAAGAGATACTCCTTCTTCTCCTTCTCGACGTCAGCCTTGAGCTGTTCCACCTCCTTCGAGAGACGAGTAAGGTCGTCCTCCTCGACTGCCGGATCGGCAGTAACATCGTCGGTGGCTTGCTCGGCATCAGGGTTGTCACACAATTCGGGAGACTGCTGTTCAGCTACATCAGCCGGATCAACAACCTCTTCATTCAGATTCTCGGATTCTTTATAATTTTTTTCTTTCATAATAATCTATAAAATATCACAAATGGATACAGCAAAAATCAAGCCAATAAATGTTAAAAAACAAAAATCAGCTTGATTTTCCTGATATTTTCAATTCACAAGGGCAATATCAAACATTCTTATCACCTGACTATCTTTTACTTACAAGCAATTACGCCTTAAGCAGATAAGTAGAAACAATATCAGGGCGGGCATCAAGAATTTGTAGTGCCACCTTGGCAAGATCCTCATCGTCGAAAATGGCATAGATGCAAGACCCGCTACCAGTGAGAGAAGCATAGATGGCATTGTGACGATAGAACTCCTCCTTAATCATCTCAAGGTTGGGATGAATGGGGAAGATAGACTTTTCGAAATCATTGACCAATATCTCACGCCAACGCTCCATCGGGATAGAGGGAAGAGAGCGGAGGTCGAACTCGGGCATAGCGGGAGAGACACCGGCGAAAGCCTCGCGTGTAGAGACGAAGACGTCAGGTTTGGCGACAGCGATCCATTTCCCGGCGAGGTTGATATCGATAGGAGACAAGCACTCCCCCACCCCCTCGGCGTAGGCGGGGCGATTTAGGATAAAGAAAGGGCAATCGGCACCCAACTCGAGGGCAGCACGAGCGAGAGTTTCATCATCGGGGAGTGGAGCCTGATCCAGCTCGCGAAGTAGACGCAGGGTGAAAGCGGCGTCAGCACTTCCTCCCCCCATGCCGGCACCATCGGGCAAATGCTTCTCGAGGTGGATATCCACAGAGAGATCGGGGTGGGCAAAACGTTTGAAATAGAGATCAGCGGCACGCCACACAAGATTCTTCACCACAGGGCAATCGACAGCACGGCCGGTAGTTATGAACGAAAAACGAGAGTTCGACATCACCGGCACGATCTCCAAGATATCGCAAAAGGCAACCGGGTTCTCCGGTTGTCCGGCATATAAGCCGACGGGATAGAAAATGGTGCGCAGATCGTGATAACCATCCTCGCGGCGTCTCACGATCTGCAAACCAAGATTTATTTTAGCATTAACGAAAGCTATCATCAGAAGAGATTTCTAAATTAAAATCGGGAGGAGGGCATAGATCAAAGCTATCACTCAACTTCGAAGCCCCACTCCTGCCCCTTTCGGATCATCGGTACACCCTCCTTCATCCATTTGGGCATCGGGTCGCCCTTGAGGTAATGGTCGAAGAACTGCTGCAAACGGCGGGTGATATCCTTACGGTTCTGGCGAGCCTTGATATTATGAGCTTCGCCATTATATTGGAGCATCCAGACCGGTTTTTCGAGTCTGCGGAGTCCCATAAAAAGTTCGATACCCTGATACCAAGGCACAGCGCCATCGGCGTCATTATGCATGATAAGGAGGGGAGTATTGACACGGTCGGCGAAGAAGATTGGAGAATTGGCGATATACTGCGGAGTTTTCTCCCAGAGGGTACCGCCGATGCGGCTTTGACCCTGTTCATACTGAGCTTGGCGGGAATCGCCAGACTCCCAGCGAATACCACCGTAAGCGGAGGTCATATTGGCAACAGGAGCACCCGAACCGGCGCAAGCGAACATATTGGTGCGAGTGATGAGGAAAGCGGTCTGATAACCGCCCCAGCTTTGGCCATCGATGCCGATATGATCCTTATCGATCCAGGGATAGCGGCGGCACATCTCCTCGGCTCCGGAGCAAACATAATTGTAAGCATCCTCACCGGGGCGACCGGAGTTATAATGGATATCGGGCACGAACACCACATAACCACGGCTCACGTAGAAGGGATAATTCACCCAGCTCCAGGATGGTTCCATGGTGTAATGATGGTATAGATCTTCCGAGCCTGTTTCATAGAACACGCAGAGCATCGGGTACTTCTTGTTTGGGTCGAGATCATCAGGGACATAGAGGACACCCTCCGACAGGCTACCATCGTAGGCATACCATCGTTCGAGGTGTGCAGTACCCCAGCGATAATCCTTCATTTGGGGGTTGGCGTCGGTGAGTTTCTTAGCCTTATTGAGGTTAAGACCATCGGCGAGCCAGATATCGGGAGATGTAGAGAAATTGGCACGTTGCCAAGAGAAGACATCCTTGTTCTTAGCTTTGAGGATTTGTGAGAACTCGTAAGTATCGAGCACGACGAGATCGGGAGCCTTTGGAGCGCCATATTTAAGGAAAGCGAGACCTTGGCGCTTATCGGCGTAAGAGAAGACATTGAGGAGGAGGCGGTCGCCGGAGGCGATATTACGATGATCCTCGCGGTCGGTGTTGCGATATCGATAACGGAGATCACGTTTGCGGCCATCGCCGGCAGTAAGGCATACGGGATCCTTGACACCCTTTGGGTCGAGCACCCAGATGTCATGCTTATCATAAACGAGGAGATCGGCGTCACCCTCAGTCCACCCGGCGATGCCATAATTTTCGGCGGGAGAGGGATGGCGGTCATCGACATCCCAGAGGGGATAAGGCACTTTCTCGCTGACACAAGCAGACTTACCTGTGGCTGTGTCATAGACATAATAATTACGATCGCGGAACCAAACGACATACTTGCCGAGGGGTGATAGAGAGGCACCGGTGGCACGGAGGCAATCGCCGATATACTTATTTTCGCCGGTATTTACGTTGACCAGTTCCATACGGACCGGTGCGAAATAATCCCACTGATAAGACACGATTTTGTCGGCGGGGTTAGTAACGAGGGCATAATCGCCATCCCAGCGGTTGGGAGCCTCGACATCGCCATAGAAGCAATCGGAGATCAGAGTCGGTTTCAACGACTCCATATCGATAGCCACGGGATAAGAGCACTCCCGAATCTGCTTGAGGAGATTCTCCTCCATCGGGGGATTGAAGGGTTTATTCCAGACCCAGATATCGAGTTTGCCATGTTCGAAATCGACGATAGTAGTGTCATCGGGGGCGATGATAGGGGCCACACCGGCGATAAGTCTGCGGCCATCGTGAGAGAAAGAGAGCTTGGTATATTGGTTAGGCACAAGTTCACCATCCTTCTCATTTTTGAAATTGAGGTTAATCTCGCGGGGGGAAGTGAGTGTGTTCTGAAGATTGCTCAGATAGATGGAGGCACGCTTCGTACCGGACTTGACAGAATCGTCGGAGGCGGTATAAGCGAGTCTCGAACCGGCCTCATCAAAAACGGGAGCGCTATAGAATCGACGGTCGCGGTCGATGATGGTATAAGAAGTGTCGGGGAGAGCGAAGACACCGATACCATCTGTGGCGATGGAATCCTTCTCCGGTTTGCGGATATTAATGGCGAGTTTGGAACCATCGCGAGAGAAGGAATAATCCTTGACCCAACGAGTCACCTTCCGGACACGATTTTCGAGGTTTAGGAGCACGAGTGGACGTCCGGCCTCCTTATCCTTGAGTTGCTTGGGGGTGATGAGCGAGGTGTCGCAAGAACGGAAAGCGACCCAGCTACCGGCATCCTTAGCCAACTTATAATCAGTAACATCGGCGATTTTGGTCACCTTAAGAGTACGCAGATCGACGATAGCGAGAGAATCTTGCGGGAGATCCATATCCTTCTTCTTATCGATCTTCGCCTGACGAGTCACGGCGAAAGGTGCTTTGATCTGAGCGACAGCCCATCGAGAGTCGGCAGAGATGGTGACCTTATAGCCACGTTCTATGTTTACACGCTTGCCGGTGCGTGTATTATAGAGAGTCAGCATATCATCCCCCTCTTGAGGGCGGATAGAGAATGCCGACCAAGCGCCATCGCGGCTGACAGCGAGGTTTGCGACCCGATTCCAGGCATCGAAATCATCGTGCGACAAAGCCTTCTTCTGTGCCGAAGCCGGAGAAGAGAAGAGAGCGAGTGCTAACGAGGCACATACGAAACAAATATATCTAAGATTCATAGAAAGGAGGGATTATGAGAGTGAAGATGAGAGAGAACAGTCTATATAAAAATTACACCTTGTGGAGGTTATGTCCCATACGTTGCTTTTTGGTGGTCATATATCTCTTGTTATAGGGATTGGGTTCCACTTCGAGTGGAACGATTTCGGAGATACGGACACCATACCCTTCGAGGCCGATACGTTTTACGGGGTTATTGGTCATAAGCTTCATATTACGGATGCCGAGAGCATGGAGGATATTGGCTCCTACGCCATAATCGCGTTCATCAGCCTTATGTCCGAGGTGAAGGTTAGCATCGACAGTATCGAGGCCATTTTCCTGGAGTTTATAAGCGGCGATTTTATCCATCAGGCCGATACCTCTGCCCTCCTGATTGAGGTAAATGATCGCTCCGCGTCCCTCCTGTTCGATACGTTGCATGGCGAGATGGAGTTGTTCGCCACACTCACATCTCATCGAGCCGAAGATATCCCCGGTCATGCAAGAAGAGTGAACTCTCACCAATACGGGGTCATCGCCGGCTACCTCACCCTTGATCAGGGCGATATGTTCGAGGCCATTGTCCTTCTGGAGGAAAGGGATAAGGTGGAAATGTCCGTAAGCGGTGGGCATATCGACCTCCTCGCCACGTATCACGAGGGACTCGGTGTTAAGGCGATAGGCGATAAGGTCACGGATGCTGATAAGTTTGAGTCCCCACTCATCGGCGCGTCGGCGGAGTTCGGGGAGGCGCGCCATCGAACCGTCATCGCTCATAATCTCCATGAGGGCAGCAGCGGGGAAAAGGCCGGCGAGTCTTGCGAGATCGACAGCGGCTTCAGTGTGGCCGGCACGTTGGAGGACGCCTCGATCCTGGGCATAAAGGGGGTTGATATGACCGGGGCGGCCGAATGTAGCGGGGGTGGAATTGGGGTCGGCAAGAGCGCGGATAGTAGCGGCGCGATCTTGGATTGAGACCCCGGTGGAACACCCCTCGAGTTTATCGACAGTCACGGTGAAGGGGGTGCCGAGTACTGACGTATTATCATCTACTTGATGCGGGAGAGCGAGTTCCTCGCAGCGATGCATAGTGATCGGGGCGCAGAGAACGCCACGAGCATTTTTGAGCATAAAATTGACATCCTCGGGAGTGATTTTCTCGGCGGCGATGATCAGATCGCCTTCATTCTCTCGATCTTCATCATCGACTACGACGACGAACTTACCATTACGGAAATCTTCAAGAGCTTCTTGGATGCTATCAAGTTTGATCATGATTGATTAAAATTCTTAATATTGTGGGGATAAAATTTAAAAACGTCAGGATATGGGAGAGGGTTGGGCGGGGAGAGAAGAGTTGACTTGGAAGAGAGAGAAATTGACCGATCCGTATGATAGGTGTCGGAAGAATCCGGGGAGCGAAGCGAAGTCATGGGTCTTATTATGCTCGACGACAACGATCGTATTCTCGCCAACGAGGGGAGAATTGAGGATCAGAGATGGGATTTCGGCGAAACGAGGATGGTCGTAAGGGGGATCGGCGAAAACGATATCGAACGACTCGGAAGCTCGGTCGATGAAACGGAAAACATCTCCACGGAAAAGAGCGAGCGCCTTATCCCGGAGTTTGTCCTTGACCGAACGAATGAAAGCGGACTGGACGGCAGCCTGCTCGACAGCCACGACTCGACGGGCGCCGCGAGACACGAACTCCCAGCTGATGGCGCCGGTGCCGGCGAAGAGGTCACATACTGAGATATCCTCGAAATCCACCAGATTTTCGAGCACGTTGAAGATATTTTCGCGCGCGAAGTCAGTGGTGGGTCGGGCGGTAATATTCTTAGGGACGTCGAAACGGCGTCTGCCATATTTTCCTCTTATTATTCTCAAAGTCTTTATTTTTAGGTCGGACCTAACTTCCGACGGGGGTAGATAAATATAATCTGAAGGAGAGGGTGGAAGGATCTTTTAGTCACGTCTCAGCATTAGGGCTCCGGCGAGGGGCATTGCCACCTTGGTGCTCAGAGTGGGGAGCATGGTGAGCATCACGAAGTCTAATTGCTTTCGGAGTTCGTCGATGAGTTGATTTTTGATATCTCGTATGCCGGAGAGAGATACCTGTGTTGTACGGGGGTCGAGGTTATAAACATTCATGATATTGAAGAGGTGATACTGGATATCAGCGGGGTCGTGCCAGGTATGAGTAGCCCCCATAAGGAGGTTTCGGTGATCGAAAGCGACGAAATCAGCCTCATTATCACGGACATCGATATATACTCGTGTCATATCGCAGCTTCTGTCGCGGAAACGCTGAGCCATCACTGCGAGGTGGGAATGTATTCTGGCACCGGGGAAAGTACGTTGCAAGAAGGCGTTAAGTCCGGGGATGAGTGAGAACAGCGCCGTAGCGTCATCGACTTCAGAGGCAGATATATCCTGAGGTTCAGCCTCATAGACACGATTGAAGAGAGTGTCGATTTGCTCCTCATCATCCTCTACCATCGATGTTGGCACCCAGATGGTGTGAGGAGCGACGATGATTATATCGGCAGAGAAATCATCGAGCACCTGCGGATGGTCGTAAACAAGATTTTCGATGCGGCTGAGCAGAGAAGATGAGTCATCGCGCCAGGACTCATCGAAGAGGACCTCCAAATCGCGAGTCGGATCGGTGTGCTTGAGATATGCACACATTCGCCTGGAAGAGATGACGCAGATCAGTCGCCAATCCGCCACATCGCCCACACGAACCGCTTGATATGTAGTAGAATCATTGATCATATCACAAAGTTAATGAAATCCTTTGAAATTTCATAAAACGAGCGGCTAATAAAATGCCACGAAGGAGTAAATAAGTTTCAAAAGCGAGCCAAAGGAGCGAATTTGAGGGTATCTCATTGAATCCGCCGGGGAAAAAAGCGATAGCGACGAAAGCGGCAGTGGCGATCAGAGTAGTCACGAGTAGGTCACGACTTCGAGTCAGACCGATGAATACGCCGTCGAATATGAAAGCGGAGACGGTGATGGGAGGGAGGAGAGCGAGCCAGATGTGCATATCAGCCACAGCGAGGCGTACCTCCTTGACGTCGGTGATGAAAGCCACGATAAAGTCGGGGAGAAGGATATAGATTAGGAGGAAAATAGCGCTCATGGCAGCACCCCATCCCATGAGGGCCTTTACGCCTCGGTTTATAGCGAGGTGGTCGCGAGCGCCGGCGGCATTCCCGACGATAGCCTCGCCGGCGAATGCGAATCCATCCATAAAATAGGAGAAGAAGAGGAAGAACTGCATCATCACGGCGTTGGCAGCGAGAGTAATCTCACCGATACGCGAACCTATGGATGTCATAATCAGAGAGACCGCCATGATGCAAGCAGAGCGGAAGAAGAGGTCGGTATTTACTTTGAAGAATTTACCCCAGGCTACGCGTCTGCCACACTCCCTGTCGGGGAGTCTTCTGAGGCGGTGTATAACGAAAGCGACAGCTGCCAATAGTCCTAACCAATTGGCGGAGAGAGTGCCGTAAGCCACACCGGCAAAGCCGAGGTTGAACCCCCAAACGAACGAGATGCTCAGGGCGATGTTTACAACATTGATGCCGACGGCTATCAGCATTGGCACGAAGGTATTTTGCAAACCGATGAACCAACCGGAGATTGCCATAATCGCCAACTGCGCCGGGGCAGCCAGGAGGCAAATCCGGAAATATTGAGAAGCGAGAGGGGCTACGTCAGGAGCCGGTTCGAGAATAAGGAACAGGAGACGGCGTAGTGGAGACAGACAGCAGATAGCAGCGATGGCAATGGCGAGGGCGATAAATAGAGCCTTTCGCAAGACATCTCGAGTCATATCAAAATGCTCGGCGCCGAAAGCTTGAGAAGTCATGCCGGTGGTGCCGGCACGCAAGAATCCGCAAAGCCAGTAAATGACATTAAGCATCATCGCACCGAGCGCCATAGCCCCGATATAAGAGGGGCTACCGAGGTGGCCGGCGATAGTCGTATCGCACAGTCCCAAGAGGGGGACCGTGATATTATTGACGATAGCCGGCAGGGCGAGGCGCAGGATACGTTTATTCAGAGACAAAGCCGAGAGAAGGAGGGAGGGAAAAGGGTCAATTCATTTCGCCGACGAGGGGAATTTCCACCAACTCCTTGACACGCTCGATAGGGTAATTCTGACCGAAGAGGAACATCAGTTTGGTGATGGCAGCCTCGGAAGTAAGGTCATGCCCCGGTATGACGCCGGCGCCATAGAGCACTGAGCCTGTCTGATAGCGCAAAGGGTCAACCATACCATTATCGCACTGAGAGACATTGACGATCACCAATCCATGGTCCACAGCCTCACGGATGGTGCTGATGAACTCCGGGTCGGTCGGTGCATTACCGGCGCCGTAGGTCTTGAGTACGACACCTTTAAGGCCGGGAGTGTTGAAGGCATGGCGTATCATATTGACAGTGATGCCGGGGAATAGGTTTAGGTACATCACATTGGTATCCATGCCATAATGCACAGTCAGAGGCTCATCGTAAGAAGGAGTCCAGAGCACTTCCCGGCGGAAAGTGATGCCCATACCTATCTTGGCGAGACGGGGGAAATTGCTACTTTTGAAAGCGTTGAAATTGTCGGCGCTATATTTAGTGGCGCGATTGCCACGCCAGAGGTAATTTTCGAATAGGATAGCCACTTCGCGGAGCATGGGAGATCCATCGGGACGTCGAGCGGCAGCCACCTGGAGAGAGGTGATAAGGTTTTCCTCGCCATCGGTACGCACCTCGCCGATGGGGAGCTGACTACCGGTGATCACCACCGGCTTGTTGAGGTTCTCAAGCATAAAGCTGAGTGCAGATGCGGTATAAGCCATGGTGTCAGTGCCATGAAGCACGACGAAGCCATCGTAATCGGCATAGAAATTTTCGATGACGTAAGCGATATCTTGCCAGTGAGATGGGGTCATTGCCGAACTGTCGAGAGGGATATCGAACTGGAAACTATCGATGGTATAGTCAAGGCGTTTGATCTTGGGCACATTGTCGATAAGATACTCGAAATCAAATGGTTCAAGAGTATGATTATCGGGGTTTTCGATCATACCGATGGTTCCTCCGGTATAGATGATCAAGATGCGGGGGCGAGACAAGTCACCGCTGCCTGCCGACTCGTCAGACAATGATTTGATCTTCAGACGAAGAGAATCTTTAGATATATCGCGGAATCTCTCGAGAGACTCCGAATTCAGGATAGCACTCATTATAAAAAAATGTGATTCAATGGTATAGTATTTAATAAAGTGCAAAGATAGTAAATATTTTATAAAAAAAATAGGGTTGTGACACTAAAAGAGTGACACAACCCATATATGATTAAAAAATATACCTATAAAACAGTCAGGGAGATATTAGAATACAACCTTTGAAGACTTATTACCCTTCACAACAATGAAGAGGCCGTTTTCGGGGTTGTTGACGCGTACACCCTGGAGGTTGTAGTAAACAGGAGCTTCGTTTGAATCAGCTACGATATCACGAACGGCGGAGCTACCTTCGCCATAGAGGACGAAATTGCGGAGCTCCCAAGCGCGAGACTTAGAGCCGTCGGTGGCATATTCGAAGCCGATAGTGATAACAGAGCCGTCATACTCGCTGAGGTCGAGTTCGTTGAGAGCCCATTCCTTAGTCCAGTTACCGCTGGCGGGAGCTGCGGGGAAGTTGGCGAGAGCGAGATAGTCGGTATATTCGCCGCTCTTCACATAGAGGCGATAGTTGTCGACCTGAGCAGTGGGGAAGTCGAAGCCGAAAGCCTGTTCGAAGCTGAGGCTGCAGTTCTCATAGTTGGTGAGGTCGAAGCTCTTCTCGATCTTAGCATTTGCAGCGTGATTTGTTCCCTCATAGTAAGAGTTGGCGATAGCGCACTTGGGATTGCTGTTGACCTTCCAGCCGCTATAGTCAGAGAGAGTTTCATCGTTGATCTTGGTCCAGTCGTCGATGCTTGTATCGAAAGCATTCTGATAAACTACGCCATCGGGCACGGGATCGGGATCAGGAACAACAGTACCCTCCTCGTCAGAGGCGAGGATCTTCTCGATACGGAGTTGCTTTTCTTCAGCGGTGAAAGTGATCTCATTGAGACCTGCGCTGACGAGAGTGAGTTGGTCGCCTTCGATTGAACCGGTCCAACCGGCGCTGAGAGTGGGTACACCGACATAAGCACCATCGTTATAGTCATCGAGAGTGAGGACGAGTTGCTTCATGCTCACACCGTTAGCCTTAATGTTTACAGTAGAGCCCTTGTAGACACGCCAAGCGAATGTATTGGCAACGGGAGAAATAAGGTCGGTAGATGATCCAGCCTTAGCAGTAGTCAAGACGAAAGACTTGTCACCTACGGTAGTGGTGCTGGTCCAACCATTAGCATCGCCTGTCCAAGTGCCGGGGTTGGCGATATCAAACACTGTATAAGAAGCGGCGCTGATAGAAGCGGCGCAAGCTACAGCTGCGAGAGAAAGTAAAAATTTCTTCATGTTTTGGTATTTAAGTTAGTAAATGTTTTAACTAAAAAATGATAAGAAATATCCGCTTACATCGGATAGTGCAAATTTAGTAATTATTTTTAAAATAAAATATTAAAATCGGATTAATTTTTTATTAAAGTGAAAGAAAGAGGGTGTATCCGGAGATACGCCCTCTTTGGTTATTGTTTAGCCTTGGCTTAGGTTTTTATTCACTATTTAGAAGATCACTTTTGAAGACTTGTTGCCTTTTACCACGATGTAGAGGCCATTTTCGGGGTTGGCTACGCGTACACCCTGGAGATTGTAGTAAACAGGAGCGGCAGTCTCATCGAGCTCGATGTTAGCAACGCCGGATTTAGTCTTACCCTTCACTACGATATCCTTAATCTCCCAAGTACCGGCACACTCTTCAGTAGATACATATTCGAAACCGAATTGGATTTTCTTACCCTTATACGCATCAAGACTAACAGTCTCATTGTCGAAGAAATCCCAGCTGAAAGCAGTAGGAGCAGTGGGTTCAGCGAAGCGAGTCCATTCAGTAGTTTTATCTTCACGAACAACCAAGAAAGCATACTTGCCGGAGAAGTCAGCTACATCGATATTCGATCCGCCAATCTTGTAGTATTGGAAGACATTCTTGAAATCGAGAGTAACATCCGTCTTATCAGTGAGGTCAATTACGGGAGAAACTGCGACCTCGTCGAGAGCATAGGCAGCGCCGGAGATATAAGCAGAGCCCTTCAAACCATATTCGTTATTGTATTGCCATACGAACTTATTGGATTCAACTTGCTGTTCGAAAGAGAAGACCTTTTCACCGCCGACAGTCCAAGAGAAGAGAACTTCGGGAGCGTTGGGATCAGTTACGGTAAGAGTGTATGAAGCAGAACCGGCGAGATAAGTATCAGTAGCAGCAACAGCGGCTGTAATCACGGTTGAACCTTGAGCCACGAGAGTAACTTCACCGGTAGCCGGATTTACAGTAGCCACAGACTCATTGCTTGAAGAATAAGTAACAGCTCCATCACTGATGGTTGAAGCAACGGGAGATTCGAAAGGCTCACCGATGGCAGCGGCATATTCAGTTTCGGGGAAAGAGATTTCCGGATCGACAGGATTAACGGCAAACTTTTTAACTACGATATTCTTAACCTCCCAAGTACCGGCACATTCCTCGGTAGAAACATACTCAAAACCAAACTGTACCTTCTTACCCTTATAGGCAGCGAGGTTTACAGGCTCGTTAGCATAGTATGTCCAAGAGAAACTTTGAGGAGCGGTAGGTTCGCCGATACGAGTCCATTCAGTAGCACCCTCTTCACGAACAACCAAGAAAGCATACTTGCCGGGGAAGGCAGTAACATCGATATTTGTTCCATCAACCTTATAATTGTTGAAGGCATTCATGAAGTCGAGAGTAATGCCACCTGTAGCGGGGAGTTCGATAACGGGAGAAACTGCCACTTCATCGCAAGCGTAAGTAACCTTATTAGTGCTGTCAAAAGCAGTACCCTTCAAGCCATAACTGCTGTCATACGACCAAACATTCCGTTCGGAAGTAGCGACTTTCTCGTAAGTAAAGACGCCGTCAGGACCCAATTCCCAGGAGAAGAGGATGTTGGGGTCAGTTACGGTGAGAGTATAAGAAGCAGTTCCGGCCTTATAAGTATCAGTAGCTTCGACAGCGGCGGTAATTTTAGCCACGCCAATAGCCTTGATGGTAACATTACCTGTAGCGGCATCAACCTCGGCAACTTCGGTATTGTCAGAAGAATAAGAGATAGCGGCATCACTATCGGTAGTAGCGAAGGGAGAGATGAACTCATCGCCAAAGGCTACAGAATAATTATCATTTAGGAATTTTAAATTAGGGTCGAGAAGCTGACCTGCAGCAGGCACACCTAAGTAAGAAACGGAGTTGATTTGTAAGAAGCCATTTTTTTCATATTGATCCATCTCAAATACAAGCTTATATGTTCCATTCTCGACCGGAGTGTCAATATCCACGGTAATTATATCGGGGGTCGCTGTTGTGGCATCTGCAGACGCATACATGGTCAATGCGTTGACCTGAGAAGTAATATTAAAGGTAAGATCCTCAGTAAGAGTGGTTGAAGAAACTACCAATTTTGCAGATTTAACTGCATAGTTGTTAGCGGCCTTGATAGCTGCAATTTTTACCTGAGTTATTTTTTCAGGGAAAGCAACCTGATTTTTAATGAAGGCAGTTGAAGCAGCACTCTTACTTCCGGCGCGGACAAAAGCCCACTGATTATTATTGTTGTTAAAGCAAGAAACGTCCCAAGTAGTTCCATTGCATTCGATTGTCCAATTCGCGTTGTATGCGCTTACGCCCTTTTTATTGTAATCTTTGCCGAATTGGGCTTTGTATAATTCTTGGGTTGTTTCTTCAGCTTGGGCGAAGAAAGGGATGCAACCCAGAATTAGGGTTAAAGAGAGTAAAAATTTTTTCATGATTTTGTTTATATTAAAAGGAATTTTTGAATTAAAAAGAGGTGTATAAAAAGCACTAAATTAATGTGCTCAATATGCAATTACAAAGTTATTGAAAAGAAAGACAAAAAGCAAAGAAAAAGCAAATTAAATTTTTGTAAAATCAGAGAAGAGCAAGAAAAGAAGAACTGATATTAACTCCAAGAACGTTAGGAACGTTATGAACGTCAAGAACGTCAAGAACGTTAAGAACGTCAGGAACGTTATGAACGTTAAGAACGTCATGAACGTTAGGAACGTTAAGAACGTTAAGAACGTTAGGAACGCTCCGGGTGAGGAGGCGGGAGAGGGTCAAAAAAGATGAGAGGCTTGGCGCATTAGCGCTAAGCCTCTCTGCAAGGTGGCGATTACCTACTCTCCCGCTTTCGCA
>OBLI01000096.1_pt1 | contig 88948 bp, 76 predicted proteins | sample 1519701 | NCBI WGS metagenome assembly OBLI01 (sample SAMEA3663005, study PRJEB22513) | pig gut metagenome | biome: pig gut; feature: pig-associated habitat; material: faeces | place: France | collected 2012
AAGTTGTAATTAGGATACAAAGATTAGTTTAAATATCAACGTGTCATTACACTAGTTGGGACAATAAAAACTCGGGAGTTTGACACATCAATAATCAGAAAAGTACTGCAAAGCCTTATAATAGGCTTATTTTTTTTGTCAACTTTTTTGTTTTACTACCTAGTAATATTTAGTGATATATGCTATAATGCTAACAGAGGTGACAATTATGCGAGTGACAACATCGAAATCTAAAAATTCAGAATCCTTTTACATTACTCAGTCTTATACAAGTGCACAAGGTAAAAGCACTTCAAAAACCGTCCGGAAGCTAGGTACTCTGGCAGAACTATCAAAACGTCTAAACACGGATCGGGAAGGTGTCATGGCATGGGCTAATGAACAGGCACGCCTTGAAACGATGAAATACAAAAGTGAAAAGGAAGATGCTATTGTCATGGTTCCTTTTCATTCCAATAAACTCATGGACTGTCATAAACAGAAGCTTTTCACTGGTGGCTATCTTTTTCTCCAATCGGTTTACTATGGTCTCAAGATGGACTCCATATGCCGGAAAATCAAAAGCCGATATAAGTTTGAGTATGATTTAAATGCAATCTTGTCAGATTTGATCTACACCCGAGTGTTGGAACCTTCCAGTAAAAGATCTTCCTTCCAGGCTGCAAAGCAATTCCTTGAACCGCCAACTTACGAACTTCACGATGTATATCGTGCTCTTTCAGTTCTTGCAGAAGAGATGGATTTTATTCAGGCAGAAGTTTACAAGAACAGTTTTTTTCTAGGCAATAGAAACGATCGGATTCTTTACTATGACTGTACGAACTACTATTTCGAGATTGAACAGGAAGACGGAGATAAAAAATACGGAAAAAGTAAAGAACACCGGCCAAACCCAATTATTCAGATGAGACTTTTTACGGACGGTGATGGACTGCCGTTAGCATTTTCCCTCTTTCCCGGGAATCAGAATGAACAAAAATCCCTAAAACCTCTGGAAACCAAGATTCTTCAGCAGTTCGGTTGTGAAAAATTTATATATTGTAGTGATGCAGGCCTTGCGTCCGAAGACAATCGAGTACTCAACCATATGGGACAGCGTGCATTTATTGTAACCCAATCGATTAAAAAACTCCCTGCTGAAGACCGGGCATGGGCACTGGATAAGAGAGGATTCAAACGTTTATCAGATGATGTGTCTGTTGATATTACGGAGTTGCCAGAAGATGACAAAGATCATCTCTATTATAAAGATGAACCGTTCACAACAAAAAAACTACATCAACGGTTAATCATAACCTATTCCCCAAAGTATGCTGCTTATCAGAAGGCAGTTCGTGCGGAGCAGATCGCCAGGGCAGAAAAAATGGTCGCAAATGGATCTTTGAAACGGCAACGTAAAAACCCGAATGACCCTGCAAGATTTGTAAACAAAATCGCTGCAACCGAAGAAGGTGAGAAAGCAAAGATTCACTATTATCTTGATCTGGACAAGATCGCCGAAGAAGAAATGTATGATGGACTTTACGCTGTCTGTACAGACCTGTTGGATGATGACGTTGCAGATATCTTAAAAGTCAGCGAAGGAAGATGGCAGATTGAAGATTGCTTTAGAACCATGAAAACGGACTTTGAAGCAAGACCAGTCTATCTGAACCGCCAAGACCGTATCAAAGCACATTTTCTCACATGTTTTCTTGCTTTGCTACACTTCCGGTTATTAAAGCGCTCTCTGAAGGGGGCTTATACCACAGAACAATTAATTCAGACCTTAAGAAATATAAAATTTGCGGATGTAGAAGAACAGGGATTCATGCCAGTATATGAGCGTAATGAAATAACCGACAACCTTCATGAAGTGTGTGGATTCCGGTCAGATTATGAGTTCATAACAAAACGTAAAATGAAAGGAATTCAGAAAAAAAGTAAAAGAAGATAAAACATTACTATATTTCATGTATGCATTAAAAAGTGCCATAACCCCAGTATTTATCAGTGGTTATGGCACTTAATTAATTCTCAAAGTGTCAAAGACGAGATTATTTTACCCTTTTTTGAAGCAGATGTAAATCTGCTTGTTTGTCATGCAACGAAAAACCACCAAAACTATTCCTGTTGATTAAATCCTATACCTTCATACCAAAACATCTCCATTTTGACTGTCAGATTTCTGCTTGCAGGAAAGTTTCTCCCTTCACTCCTTTTTAACTAAATGACATTGGTTCACAATCCAGGCTATTGCAGATTTGTGCAAAACTCGCATCCCGGCAGCTGTTAGGGTGCTGTGCATTTGCATTTGCCTTATCATATTTCTGGGAGCATCCTCCGTTGGACGGGTGGACTGGTACTATCGTAGTGTTGAGATGGTGATACGCGACGGCTACACCTTCCTGAAAAGGGAGTACGGCCCGCTTCATTTGCTGAGCCCGATATACATAGCGATAACGCTGGGGTGCGGACTGCTTATTGTTGCCAATGTGCTGCGCAAGAAGAAACATGTGTCTTATTTTGTCAGTGTTGGTTCTTTGTGCCTGCTGATTCTGTGTAGTGCCACCTTTGTGGGAGAACGAATGGTGGGTCTGAAAGTAGAACTGCTACCAATCGCCTATACCGTTTGTGCTGGTGGAATTCTGGAAGTCTGCTACTCTGTTCCCGAGATGTACCGGAAGAAACTGCACTGCATCCGTATTTGGGATGATACTCCACAACAGCAATACCTCAAATTGGTGGAGCAATATAATGAAGAACTGGGCGTGCAGGTGAAGGAGAAAACAGCCCGGCTGGTGGAGGTACAGAACGATATCATCGTCAGTATGGCAAGTATCGTTGAAAATCGGGATAACAATACAGGCGGTCACATCCGTCGCACCAGCGACGTGGTGCGGGCGTTCGTAGAGCATCTGCTGGCCACGGACTATTCCTCTACGTTGACCCGGGAGATTGCGGATCAGATTATCAAGGCCGCACCTTTGCATGACTTCGGAAAGATTGCCATTCCCGACAGCATTATCAATAAACCGGGTAAATTTGTTTCGGAGGAGTATGAGATTATGAAACTCCACGCCAAAAAGGGTGCGGAAATCGTGGCCCGGATTCTACAGAATTCCGATGATCTTCAATTTAAGAACATTGCTGTGAATGTGGCTCACTATCATCATGAAAAGTGGGATGGTACGGGTTATCCTTGCGGACTTGTCCAGGAGGAGATTCCGTTGGAAGCCCGGATCATGGCGTTGGCGGATGTGTTTGACGCATTGGTGAGCAATCGAGTGTACAAGGGGCAGTTCAGCTTCGACGAGGCTTTTGGTATTATCGAGGAGTCCTCCGGCAGCCACTTTGACCCGTCTCTGTGTAAAGCGTTTCTGCAATGTCGTCTCCAAATCGAGACATTGTATGGATGAGAGACAGGGGGACACAAGATTAAAGATTTTTGGATAAAAATTAAATTGTAATTCTAAAACAGCAATGCTATACTTTGCGAAAAGGTTTAACAAAAGCAGAATTAAAACAACAGGAGGATTGCCATGAAAATTTATGTAAATGCCAATGCAGGTCGTAATGGGAATGGTACAGCGCAGATGCCGTTTCGCCATATTAATGATGCAGCCAAAATCGCGCAGCCAGGAGATGAAGTTCTGGTTTCTCCGGGTATTTACAGAGAATATGTAAATCCGGTTCATGCCGGAACAGAGGATGCACGTATTTGTTACCGCAGTGTTGAGCCTCTAGGAGCTGTGATCACCGGTGCTGAGCAGGTGAAAAACTGGGAAGTATACGAAGGAAATGTATGGGTATGCCGTATATCAAACAGTGTTTTCGGTGGATACAATCCATATACCACTTTTGTATATGGAGATTGGTATTTTGCAAAAGCAGATAAACATACAGGATGTGTATATTTAAATGATAAAGCTCTGTATGAAGCCACATCACTGGAAGAGTGTATCAAAGGGAAAGTTTATCCTTGCAGCTGGACACCGGAAGATTCCATTTATAAATGGTATACAGAGCAGGATGCGGAAAAAGATGAAACTATCATCTATGCGAATTTCCAGGGAAAAAATCCAAATGAAGAGAACGTGGAAATCAATGTAAGACGGGAATGTTTCATGCCTTCCGAAACAGGAATCGGATATATTACAGTCAGCGGTTTCAATATCAATAAAGCAGCAACTACCTGGGCGCCTCCGGCAGCATTCCAAGATGGTATGATCGGTCCGCACTGGAGCAAAGGATGGATTATTGAAGATTGTGATATTTCAAACAGTAAATGTGCAGGTATCTCCGTAGGCAAATACCTGGATCCGGATAATGATCATTACTTTACTTATAAATATGTAAAGAGCCCTACACAGATGGAACGTGATGCAGTATGCCGTGGTCAGTATCATGGATGGCTGAAAGAGAATGTGGGAAGCCACATTATTCGCCGCAATAATATTCATCACTGTGAGCAAGGCGGTATTATCGGCCGTATGGGTGGTGTGTTCAGTATTATTGAAGACAACCACATTCATCATATCAATAATATGATGGAACAGGGCGGTGCCGAAATCGCAGGAATCAAAATGCATGCTGCCATTGATGTTACGATGCGCCGGAATCATATTCATCATTGTACTATGGGAATCTGGTGTGACTGGGAAGCACAGGGTACACGTCTGACACAGAACCTGCTTCATGATAATCAGAAACCGGAAGGTGCAGAGATTCTAAAAGGCGGCATGATGTCTCAGGATATCTTTGTTGAGGTAAGCCATGGCCCGACATTGATCGATAACAATATTCTTTTGTCTGATGCCAGCTTAAGATTTGCAACACAGGGTGTGGCACTGGTACACAACCTGATCTGTGGAGCTCTTACTTGTGTAGGAGATGGAACATCCTGGCGTTATACTCCTTACCATATGCCTCACAGAACCGAGGTTATGGGCTTTATGACCTTCCTCCATGGAGATGACAGAATCTACAATAACATCTTTGTTCAGAAATGGCCGGCAGAAGATGTGATCATTATGCATGATTCTGATGAAGGATTTGATTCTGAAAACCGTGCAGTGGGAACCTGGATGTTTGATGAATATCCGACTTATGAGGAGTGGATTTCTCAGTTTGATTTCAGCAAACCGGCAGATATGAAGAAATTAGAGTCAGCTCATTTCGGACATCTTCCTGTATGGACAGAAGGAAATGCATATCTCGGAGGAGCCAAAGCATGTAAAAATGAAGTCAATGGTCTGATTGCTGCTGAAAACAGAAATGATGTAAAAGTAGAAATCGTGGAGAAAGACGGAAAATACTATCTGGATACGAATGTTTATGAATATCTGGAAGGATTCAAAAACAGAATGATCAATACCGATGTACTTGGTAGGGCATTTGAACCGGAACAGCGATTTGAAAATCCGGATGGAACAGATATTCAGTTTGATGCCGACTATTTCGGGGGACACAGAGGTGTGGATGTGATTCCTGGACCATTTGCAAGTGCAGAAGATGCGGAAAAAGTACTGTTTTGAATGAATATCTGTACCCGTCAGAAAGCTTAAGCTTTCTGACGGGTGTTTTTTATGTTAATCAGATATGGGCTCTGCAAGTACATATTTTCCTTTCCCGATACGGCGCAGAGTACCCGTTTCCGTCTGTTTTTTCAGGATACGCTGAAGCTGACGACGGCTGCAGTGCAGGTGGAAGGTGGCATTTTCGACATTTGTGAGCGTATGATCCGGACAACAGATCTGAAGATAGTGGATTAGGCGTTCTTCTACAGTGGAAAGGTTCGAACCAAAGTTGGACAGTTTTTCCAGTTTGTCGGATAAATTGTTTATAAGAAGACGAAGGAAGCGGTTGTCATCCAGAAGAGATTCGCGGCAATGCTTCAGGGGAAGTACCAGACATGTAGCGGGGGAAGCAGCTTCCACTATAAAATAAGTCGGATTTCCGCACAGTTCCACATCACCTAGGAGTGTTGGGGTTGTATGATGCCCAACTGGTATCAGACTCCCATCCGAATTTACAGTGTAGATCCGAATGATGCCATCCAGAGAAAATTGAAGATAATCTGTGGGGGTATAAATGGAAGAGAGGAGTTCTCCTTTTTCATATTGGCAGAGAAAAAAACCTTCTGGTATTTGTGTGAAATATTTTGTAAAATCATAATGATTGAGATATTTTCGAATTATAGTAGCGTCGTGGATTTCCTGCATAGTGTTTGTTTCCTTGTTTTTTTTTCATTGTGCCATATGTCATATTCATTTGCAAGCAAATTCGATATAATGAAAAGTACAAAATAATCAGAAGAGAGGAATAAGGAATGGAACAGGAATTATTTGAACGGGCACCGGTGCCAAAGGCATATTTTAAATTTGCGCTTCCGGTAGTTTTCAGTATGGTATTTTCTCTTGTCTACAATATGGCAGATACTTTTTTTATAGCAAGAACCGGAAATACCAATCTGATTGCGGGAGTTTCTCTGGGAGCTCCGATCTTTACTTTAATGATTGCGCTTGGGGATATCTTCGGATTAGGCGGAAGCTCTTATATTTCCCGGTTGTTTGGACAAAAAGAAGCAGAAGAAGGAAAAAGAGTCAGCGTATTTTGTTTTTATGGAGCAATTTTTGTAGGTGTGTTGTCTTCGGCCTTGTTGCTTTTGCTTCGGGAACAGGTTCTGGCATTGCTTGGAACAACTGCGGATACTTATACTTATGCAAGCCAGTATTATACCTGGATTGCAGCAGGTGCACCCTTTATCATTCTGTCTCTGACACCTTCTAATATTTTACGTACAGAAGGTCTGACAACGGAATCTATGGTTGGAAGTGTTCTTGGAACGATTGTCAACATTATTCTGGACCCGATCTTTATTTTTACTCTGCATCTGGGAGCGTCCGGTGCGGCGATCGCTACAGTCTGCGGAAATATTGTAGCAGATCTTTATTTTGTCTGGGTGCTCTGGAGAAAGAGCCGGAAATTGTCTGTGGATATTCGGATGTTCTCTGTGACAGTCAGCAAATTAAAGGAAGTGCTGGTAATCGGTATCCCCGCATCGGTTACTAATCTGATGCAGAGTCTTGGAATCGCTATGGTGAATCGAGCACTGTTGCCTTATGGAAATGAGAAAATTGCAGCGATGGGGATCGTAATGAAAATCAATATGATCGCAGTATTGGTTATGGTAGGATTTGCATTTGGCGGGCAGCCGTTGATTGGTTATAATTATGGCGCAAAAAACTGGAAACGTCTGAAAAAGATTCTGCAGTTTTCTTATTTCTTTGAATGTGGGATTGCTGTTGTTGTGGGAAGTGCACTTGCATTGGCTGCTCCATGGGCAATGGGGAGATTTGTGCAGGAACATGCATTGATACAGACTGGAGTACAGATGCTGCGGATACAGCAGACGGGTATGGCTTGTGTTGCCATTGTACTGGTAAGTACAGTTGTTTTCCAGTCCACAGGAAAAGCACTCAGTGCGCTTCTTATTTCACTTGCGCGACAGGGAGTGTTCCTTTGTGTTGCACTGGCTGTCTTTTCCGCAGGATTTGGATATGTCGGTATTCTGGCTTCTCAGCCGGCAGCAGATGCAATGACTGCAGTTCTGGCATTATTATTGTTTGCCTGGGGATTGGGAAAAATTCTCTTTCGATACTGATCGGGGGATAATTGGAAGGAGCAGAAAAGACAAACATATTTGCCTTCTCTTGAAAAACATTCGGTATTCTGTTATAGTAAACACAGCAGACTTGAGAGAGAAATAGATGTGCTGGAGAAGGTATTATGGATGAAAAGATACAAGTCCTGGGTATTTCTGTAGAGAAATGCTATGTGGATGAAGTAATGGACAATATTAACGAAAACTGGAACAGGGAGGATGTTCTTGCAACTTATGGTGTGATTAATATGAAACTGCTTATGGCAGCTCAGAAGGATGAACAACTCAGAGCTTATATTGATGCGCTGGATAAAGCAGCAGTGGATGAACCGGAGGTTCTGCATGCAGCAGGAATGAGTGATGCAAGAATGGAAGAAGAGGTTCTGGGACACAGCTTCTTTGGAGCTTTATTCTGGTATCTGTCCTATTATCAGAATCAGATTTTTCTTCTGGGAGAAAATGAGAAAGATACGGAAGAGTTTTACTCTTATGTAAAAGGGAAGTATCCCCAGATTGTGATTCTTGGAAAAGGGAATCTGGAAGAATGTGAAAAAGATGAATTTGATAAAATTATTAATGAAATAAATGCGTTGACACCCCAGGCAGTTCTGGGATGTTCAAAGAATTTCGGAATTGAGCGGTTTGTACAGGAGCACAGGAAGAAAATCAATACAAGAGTTTTCTTCTGTCTTGGACAATGTGAAGAAATCCGAAAAGAATCAGGAGTAAAAAAGACCTGGCTGGAAAAACTGTTAGAGAAAAACTCTTTTAAAAAGATGGTTTCTCAATATAAAGAGGGAACGGAAAAAGGAGAAGGATAACATGCTTGCAAAGGGAACAAAAGACTGGCGGGCATATGGATGTATATTAATCGGGACAGCTGTAATGGCTGTCTCAATTAATTCTATTTATGATTATATGCAGATGGTCACAGGAGGTTTTTCCGGACTTGCCATTATTATCAAGGCAGTCACGGAACCAATCATTCCGGGAGGAATTCCTCTGTGGCTTACCAATGCGGTATTAAATGTGCCTTTGTTTATTCTTGGTATAAAAATAAAAGGATGGGAATTTACCAGAAAATCCGTACTCGGTGCTCTGATGCTGTCCTTCTGGCTGTATCTGATTCCACCGTTTCCAATTATGCCGGATGATATGCTTCTTGCAGCCTTGTTCGGAGGAGTGATCATGGGAATCGGAATCGGTTTTATTTTTATGGGACAGAGTACGACCGGGGGAACCGATATGGTGGCAGCTTTGATTCAGCACAAACTTCGCCATTATTCAGTTGCTCAGATTCTTCAGGTGATTGACGGATTGATCGTAGTTCTCGGTGTTTTTATATTCGGATTGCAGAAAGCCCTGTATGCAGTCATTGCCATTGTAATTACTACAAAAGTTACAGATGGATTTCTGGAAGGTATGAAATTTGCCAAGATTGCTTTTATCATTACCGATCATCATCAGGAAATGGCAGATACGATTATGAAAAATCTGGAAAGAGGAATTACAGGAATTTCCTCGAAGGGCTTATATTCAGGAAAAGACCGAATCATGCTCTTTTGTGTTGTGGATAAAAAGCAGATCGTACGGCTGAAAGAGATTGTGATGCAGACGGATCCGGGAGCTTTTGTTATCGTGACAGATGCCAGAGAGGTCATTGGCGAAGGATTTCAAAAAAACAAAGAGAAAATGTGAACAAAATATTACAAATTGAAAAAAATATGTAACAATTAATATTTTCTCTTTATTTTTTTCCCTTTCTGTATTACTATATAGAGAAGGGTTTTTTATTTTTGGGGGATAGAAGGTATTGACTATATGATGAGAGAGGGAATGAACATGATATCAAACCAGGTATTACAGAACACACTGGACGGATTAAAGTCCATATCCAGAACAGATTTATGTATCACAGATGTGGAAGGAAAAGTGCTGGCATCTACTTTTTCTGAAAATGTATGTACACAGGAGGAAGTACTCGCATTTGCTAATTCACAGGCTGACAGCCAGGTGATCAAAGGATATCAGTTTTTTAAAATCTATGATGACCATCAACTGGAATATGTACTGGTCATTCTGGATGCAGGAGAGGATGTATATACACTTGGAAAGCTTGTAGTTTTTCAGATTCAAAGTCTTCTGACTGCATATAAGGAAAGATTTAATAAAGACAATTTTATTAAAAATCTGCTCCTGGATAATCTGTTGCTGGTAGATATTCATAACAGAGCAAAAAAGCTGCATATAGAAGTGGATGTTCGACGAGTTGTATTTATTCTTGAGACGAATCCGGATAAAGATTATGGTTCCCTTGAGAATGTGAAGAGTCTTCTTGGAGGTAAAAATGGCGATTTTGTAACGGCAGTGGATGAGAAGAGTATTATCATTGTAAAAGAACTGTCTGCTACCGATGGCTATGCACAGGTAGATAAAGCCGCAAATATGATTCTTGCGTCACTGGGAATCGAAAGAGGTGGTAAAACTCATATTGCATATGGTACGATCGTCAAGGAATTAAAAGAAGTATCCCGTTCTTATAAAGAGGCACGTATGGCTCTTGATGTGGGAAAAATCTTTTTTGATGAAAAGGAAGTTATTGCATACAGCTCTCTTGGTATTGGACGTCTGATTTATCAGCTTCCGATCCCGCTCTGTAAAATGTTTATCCGGGAAATATTCGACAGCAAATCTCCGGATGATTTTGATGAGGAAACTTTAACTACGATCAATAAATTTTTTGAGAACAGCCTGAATGTTTCAGAGACCTCCAGACAGTTGTATATACATAGAAATACATTGGTTTACCGTCTGGATAAGCTTCAGAAAAGCACAGGCCTGGATTTGCGGGTGTTTGAAGATGCCATAACTTTTAAAATTGCATTGATGGTAGTAAAATATATGAAATATATGGAGACACTTGATTACTGATATACAGGGAACGGATATCAGGAAAACAGGAGGAAATTTATGATTGATTTAAACGGCGTGAGCAAATCATACAGCAAAGGCCAGCCGGCCCTTGATAATGTGAGTCTGCACGTGGAAAGGGGAGAATTTGTCTTTATCGTTGGAAACAGTGGTTCAGGTAAATCGACCCTGATCAAGCTTCTGCTGAAGGAACTGGAGCCTACAAAAGGAACCATTACAGTAAACGGTCAGAGACTTGATAAACTGAAGCATAGAAAAGTAGCAAAATACAGAAGAGGGCTGGGTGTGGTGTTCCAGGATTTCCGTCTGTTGAAAGACAGAAATGTTTATGAAAATGTTGCCTTTGCCCAGAGAGTCATCGAACGTCCGACACGTGTGATCAAAAAACGTGTGCCGGAGATGCTTACCCTGGTTGGTCTTGCTGAAAAATATAAATCCCGTCCGGATCAGCTCTCCGGAGGTGAGCAGCAGAGAGTGGCACTTGCAAGAGCATTGGTGAATCGTCCGAGCCTTCTTCTGGCAGATGAACCTACCGGTAACCTGGACCCGAAGAATTCCTTCGAGATCATGAAACTTCTGGAAGAGATTAATGAACGTGGTACCACTGTTCTTGTAGTTACTCATAACAGAGAAATCGTAAATGCATTTAAGAAACGCGTCATTACGATGAAGAAAGGCGTCATTATAAGCGACGAACAAGAAGGGGCATATCAGGATGAGAATTAGTACGATCGCATATATATTTAAACAGGGATTTAAAAATATCTGGAGAAATATCCGTTTTTCTTTGGCATCGATAGCTACTATGGCAGCCTGTATTTTTCTTTTTGGGCTTTTCCTTGCCCTTGTGATGAACTTCCGTTACATGGTTCATTCCGCTGAGGAAGGGGTAGCAGTCGTTGTTTATTTTGATGAAGGCGCAAAACAGGAACAGATTGATGATATTGGCGCCAAAATACGCAAGATGACAGAAGTGGATCATGCAGATTATATTTCGGCAGATCAGGCATGGGAAGAATTCCGTGATGATTATCTGGGTGGAGATGAGAATCTTGCAGAAGGTTTCCGGGATCAGGATAATCCTCTGGCCAATTCTGCCAGCTATCAGGTATATCTGAAAAACGTAGAAGACCAGGATAAGGTAGTTGCAGAAATCGAGAAGATGGATGGGGTACGTGATGTCAGTCAGTCCCAGTCAGCAGCGAAAACATTATCGACATTTAACAAACTGATTGGATACGTTTCTCTGGCAATTGTATTTATCTTATTGGCAGTTGCATTTTTCCTGATCAGTAACACGATTACTATGGGTATTTCCGTACGTCAGGAAGAAATCGGGATTATGAAACTGATTGGTGCTACCGACTTTTTTGTCAGAGCTCCTTTTGTTATTGAGGGAATTATTCTGGGAACCATTGGGGCTGCGATTCCTCTGGGTGTATTGTATGGACTTTATAACCAGGTTATCAAATATGTCATGACAAAATTCCATCTTCTTACAGGTTTTTTACAGTTTTTGGATGCATGGCATGTGTTCCGTATTCTGATTCCGGTTGGTGTAGGTCTTGGAATTGGAATTGGCTTTATTGGAAGTATGATTTCTGTAAGAAAACATTTAAGAGTATAAGATACAGAAATGTCAGAAAAGATACTGTCAGACCTTTTGGCTGGCAGTGTCTTTTTCTTGTATAACTGGAAAAGCAGAAAGAAAGGGGCAAAAGCATTGAAGGGACAAAATATAAAACCATTTCTGGCAGGTGTTTTATGTACGGTACTTGTGGGCAGTGCCGGACTGCTTGGATATACGAAACTGTCAGAAAAGAATCATGCAGTGACTTTGGAATCGGTACAGAAAGCCAAAGAGATTGAAAATTTAATTGATACGTACTATCTGGATGAAACAGATACAGAAACATTGGAAGCTTATATATATAAGGGACTGACTGCCGGTTTGGGAGATCCATATTCGGCATATTACACAGCAGAAGAATATCAGGAAGTCAGTGAAAGTATAGAAGGTATGTATCGGGGAATTGGTGTTACCATGCAGCAGGATCCGTCTACCGGTGTAGTTACAGTGGTGAAGTGTTTTGCCGGTGCACCGGGAGAAAAAGCAGGTATTCAGCCGGGAGACCAACTTTATAAAGTGAATAATGAGGTGATTCTGGATAAAGAGCTGACAGAAATCGTAAAAATGATCAGAACATCCGAAAAAGATAGCGTTATGCTTACCATTGCCAGAGAAGGGGATACCGATTACAGGGAAATACAAGTTCCGTTGGAAGAGGTGCAGGTTCCGGCGGTAGAAACAAAGATGCTGGAAGAGAAGATTGGTTATATTGTAATTAACGAATTCACAGAGGTGGCAGTCAGTCAATACGAGAATGCATTGCTTGAATTAAAAGAACAGGAAATGGAACGGTTGATTGTGGATGTAAGAGGAAATCCGGGCGGACTTTTGTATTCTGCCTGTAAGATTCTGGATCAGATGCTTCCGGAAGAATTGCTTGTGTACACGGAGGATAAAAATGGAAACAAAAAAGAGTATATGGGTACAGGAGAGGATACCTTTGATCTGCCGTTGGTGATTCTGGTGAATGGAAATAGCGCAAGTGCTTCAGAAATTTTTTCAGGAGCACTTCAGGATTATGGAATTGCAAAGTTAGTCGGAACGACAACCTTTGGAAAAGGAATTGTCCAGCAGACATTTTCTATGAAGGATGGAAGTGCACTGAAACTGACGATCTCAAAATATTATACGCCGAATGGACGCTGCATTCATGGAACTGGACTGGAACCGGATGTGGAAGTCGAACTGGATGAGGAACTGAAAAAGAAAGCAGTTGTGGAAGAGGAAGAAGACAATCAGCTGCAGAAGGCCATTCAGGTGGTAAAAGAAATGGAATGACTTTGTTGAAACAGGAAAAAAGACATGGTAAAATAGGACAATATAAAAAATGTGGAGGGAAATCGTATGGGTGAATTTATAATTTTAACAGACAACACCGTAGATCTGCCTGCTTCCTGGATGGAAGAAAGAGAAGTAGACTGTGAATATCTTCCGTGTACAGTGGATGGAATTGTGTACGATAAGAAAAATAAAATAGAGATCTGTGAGTTTTACAAAAAAATGAGGGAAGGTTCTATGCCGACTACATCCCAGATCAATCCTACCCAGGCAGAAACTTTTTTTGAATCGTTTCTTCAGGAAGGAAAAGACATCCTTTACATTGCGTTCTCTTCCGGATTAAGTGGAACTTACAGCAGTTGTACCATTGCGGCAGAAGAGTTGAAACAAAAATATCCGGACAGGCGGATTGAAGTGATTGATACATTGGCTGCTTCTATGGGAGAGGGCCTGATTCTTTATTATGCAGTTAAGATGAAACAAGAAGGAAAAAATATGGATGAGATCATTTCCTGGATTTTAGAAAATCGTTGCCATGTATGTCATGTGTTTACCGTGGATGATCTGAATCATCTGCACAGAGGAGGAAGAGTATCCAAGGCAACAGCCGTTCTGGGAACTTTGGTCAATATAAAACCCATGCTTCATGTAGATGAGGAAGGAAAGCTGACTGCTCTTGGGAAAGTAAGAGGAAGAAAAAAATCTCTGAGTGGATTGATTTCCATGATGGAGGAGAGAATTGGGGCTTATAGAGAATCCAATGACGTAATCTATATCTGTCATGGGGATTGTGAAGAAGATGCAGAATATGTAGCTTCTTTGGTTCGGAAAAAATTTGGATATGAGAATATTCTTATAAATCCCATCGGACCGACCATCGGAGCGCATGCAGGTCCAGGAACGGTAGGTGTATTTTTCCTGGGGGATCATCGTTGACAGAAAGATAAAACAGAACAGGAGAACGAATGATTGATGGAATTAGAATTTAAACCAATAGAAGCAGAAGATATTGAACAGTTAAATCAGTATTTTTGCAGGCGGCCAAATAAGACTTGTGACAGTGTGTTGTTGGACAGCTTTATCTGGAGAGAATATTATGATGTGAAGTTTGCTGTCCGTGACGGAAAAGCCATTCAGTGGCTGATGGAAGACAATGGAGTGCTGGGCAGTGCCATGCCTGCCTGTAAAACAGAAGATCTGGAATATTACTTTAATGAAATTCTGGAATACTTTAATCGTGTTTTAAAAAAGCCGCTGTATATCAATCTGGCAGATGAGGAAGCTGTGGAGCAGCTTCATCTGAAGGAAATGCCGGAAAAATTTCGGGTGACGGAACAGGTGGATCTGAAAGATTATCTTTATGATGGAGATGCTATGCGCAGTCTTTCCGGAAAAAAGCTTCATAAAAAGAAAAATCATCTGAATGCATTTAAACGGATGTATGAGGGACGTTATGAGTATCGACGTCTTTGCTGTTCAGACAGAGGAGATGTATGGAGATTTCTGGACAGATGGAGAGAAGAAAAAGGAGAAGAAGTGGAAGAACACCTGGATTATGAAGTGAGAGGCATCCATGAAATCCTGAAAAACTGTTCTTTGCTGAATGTCCGTATGGGTGGTGTTTATATTGATGAGAAGCTGGAGGCCTTTACCATAGGAAGTTACAATGCTTATGAAAATATGGCAGTCATTCATATTGAGAAGGCAAATCCAGAGATTCGTGGATTGTATCAGTATATTAACCAGCAATTTTTGCTGGAGGAATTTCCGAAAGCAGCGTGGATCAATCGGGAGGATGATTTGGGAATTGAGGGTCTGAGAAAGGCAAAGCTTTCCTATAATCCGGTGGATTATGCAAGAAAATACAAAGTAGAACAGATTGATTTTTCAGAATCGGAGCAGTAATATGGAGATTAGATATCTGAAAGAAAGCGAAAAACAGAAAACCAGGATTTTGTGGGAGGAAGCTTTTTTTGAAGATTCGGATTCTTTTCAGGATTACTATTTTTCTTATAAAGTGAAAGAGAATCAGATTCTTGCAGGAGAAGAATCCGGGAAAATCGTATCTATGATTCACAGGAATCCTTATCTGCTTACAGTCGGAAAAGACCGGGAAGGCAATCCACGCCTGTGGCGTTCCGATTATCTGGTAGGTGTGGCAACTGCTTTGAATCGAAGAGGGCGTGGCTGCATGCGAAAACTTTTGGTGCAATGTCTGGAGGATATGTACAGAGAAGATATGCCTTTTTGTTTTCTGATGCCAGCAGATGAACGTATTTATCTTCCTTTTGATTTTACCTATATTTTCAGACAACCGTTCTGGAAACTGAGAGATTCCGGACAGCTAAAGAAAGAAAAGGTAACGAAAGAAAGCTATAAAGATGTGGCCGGTTGGATGAATGCATGGCTGGAAACACAGTATGAGGTTTTTGCAAAGCGGGACGAACGGTATCTGGACGGACTTGTAAAAGAACTGGAAAGTGAAGCGGGAAACCTGTATTTGTTGAAAACACAGACCAATACCAGGGATGAAATGGTTGGACTGTATGCAGAATGGGGACTGGAAAAAAGAGAACAGAGACTTCTTTATACAGCAGAAACATACAGGGTGTTGGAAAAAGCGGAGCCTGCAATCATGGGAAGAATCGTGGCTTTGTCCCGGTTTGTAGAAGCAATACGATTGAAAGATTCGATTGAAACGGAAGAGGCCGTATTCTATCTGCATGTACAGGACAAACTGTTGAAAAAGAACGAGGGTCCCTGGCTCTGGCACATTAATCATACATCTTCCTGGCTGGAACCGACACACAGAAGAGAGAAAGTCGATACTTTGTGTGAAATTGATTTGCCCATTCAGGAACTGACTGCGTGGTTGATGGGATATGCAGTCCCATCTTCTCTTTGTTCTCAGGCAGAAAAGCAGATCCGGTGTCTGCAGGGCGTATTTTTGGATGAAATTGTATAGATGACAGGGAGGAAGAGAATGGAAATTGCGGTAATGTTGGATGAACTCCTTCAGAAAGCAAAGAAGGATGAAAAGCTGAAGCAGACACTGTTGGCGACCAGGCAGGAAAAGAATCCGTTGTCTGCTTTTTGCAGAGTTTGTCAGGAACTGGGGTATCCTGTTTATGAAATGGAACTGATTGAAGTGGGAGAAGAATTTTATGCATCTATGAGACGAAGTACGAATGGAGGCGGAGAAAATTCTCCCATGTTAGAAGGCGAAGATGATTTTTATGAACTCTTCTTTGCAAGCCTAAAATAATCGAGGTGATGAAAAGAATGTTAAAAGATCTGGTACTTGCAAACAGAAGTTACAGAGGTTATGACGAATCCAGAAAAATTACAAAAGAGGAATTGCTGGAATTTGTAGATTGTGCCCGCCTGACACCTTCCAGTGTCAATGGGCAGCCGTTTAAGTATTATCTGGCATGGGAAAAGGAGTGCGTAGATAAAATTCAGTCTATGACCAAATGGGCCAGAGCACTGCCGGAAATGACGCTTCCTCATCCGGGTATGTGTCCTACTGGATTTGTAATTATCTGTCAGGATACGAAGATTGGAGAGTCGCTCGGAAGATATCAGAAAGATGTCGGTATTGTGGCACAGACCATGCTTCTTGCGGCAGCAGAAAAAGGTCTGGGTGGATGTATGATCGGGAATTTCAATGCAGGCCAGGTAAAGGAAGAACTGCAGCTGGCAGAGCATCTTGCACCAATGCTGATCGTGGCATTCGGAAAACCGGCAGAGAAGATTGTTCTTACGGAAGTAGGAGAAGATGGGAACACCAATTATTACAGAGATGAGAATGATGTGCATTATGTTCCGAAAAGAAAGCTGGAAGATATCATTTTATCATGACAGGTAGAGAAGGAAGCAAAAATGGATATACGTAATATTATGAAAATCGTGAAAGATGCTTCGGGCATCTTATCACAAAGAGAGCTGGCAGATGATGTGTCTGTGAAAGGTCCGGCAGATTTTGTGACAGAAGCGGATAAGACCATACAGGAATTTATCCGGGCAGAACTGGAACTTCAGTATCCGGATATTCCGTTTTTGGGAGAAGAAGGAAAGAAAGAAAATATAGATTTTTCCTCCCGTTTATGGGTCCTGGATCCTGTGGATGGAACAACCAATCTGATTCATGATTATAGAGCCAGTGCGATTTCCCTGGCACTTCTTGAAAAACAGGAGCCGGTTCTGGCGATTATTTATCAGCCATATACGAAGGAAATGTTCTGGGCAGAGAAGGGAAAGGGTGCGTATCTGGGAGATGCACAGATTCATGTAAGTAAAGCATCCGGTCTTTGGGAAAGTATTGTTTCGGTAGGAACTTCCCCTTATAGAAAAGATCTGGCAGATCAGAATTTCGCATGGATAAAAGAAGTTTTTTTAAAGAGTCAGGATATTCGAAGAAGTGGTTCGGCAGCCATTGATCTGGCTATGGTGGCAGCCGGAAGAACGGATGCGTTTTTGGAGAGAAATCTGAAATTGTGGGATTTTGCAGCCGGATGGCTTCTGATCAAAGAAGCCGGAGGTGCAGTGACGGATTTTTCAGGAGAAGCGTTAAAGACAGAATTGTCAGGAGATGTGGTTACCGGTACAGAAGGGGTAGTCCGTGAGCTGTTGGAAATCCTTAAGGAAGGCCGGGAGCAGTGCTGATATTACAGATGTTCCCGGAATCTGGAGGGAGAAATTCCATATCGTTTCTTGAAGGCTTTGCTTAGATGAAACTCGTCATAAAAACCAAAGTTCAGAGCTGCTTCACGCAGAGTTGCTTTCGGTTGATAAATCAGAAAATGCCGGACCATTTCCAGATGGGTTTCCATTTGAAAGGCATAGAACGTTTTCTGGAAAGATTTCAGAAAATGATTGTTTAGTGTGCGGGCACAGATAAAATGACAGGCAGCCATTTCTTCTGAGGTATAAAAAATCTGAGGATGGGAACGAATCTGCTGTTCTACTTCTTCAACCAGAGAATCCGTTGGCGTGATTCTGCTTTTGCAGGAGAACAGTTCTGAAATTTCACACAGAATCATATTGAACAGAAGAGAGAGACGGTTTTCCCGTTCCGTTCTGGAAGACCAGTAGACAGAAATCAAGTCCTGAAAATACTGGCGTATGTGTGGATGATTCTGACAGTGAACAAGGGTGTGACAGGAAAAAAGAGAAGGAGAAACCGATTGCGGGGAAAGGCATTCTTGCTCTGTGGGTTTTACATGAAAGTACATATGCCGGTTGCCGGGATTGCAGAGCTTTTTTCCGTAATGATGTCTGCCTGCTGCAAGGATCAACAGGTCATCCTGCACAAGAGAATAGGGAGTGCCTTCTTCCCAGACTTCCCATTCTCCATCAAGAATATAGAGAAAATCGTGTTCATCCATAATACGGTCAGGATGAACCATCCCATTTACGGGAGTGATATAATTGGCACTGGTGATTTCACGCAGTGCCATTTTTTCGAGCATCACCATAAAAATTCTCCTTTTCGTTTTCCATATTATACATGTTTTTTTCTTTATTGACAATGGATAGTTGGGGCGGGGACTGTTAAAATCAAAACAGATAAAAAGTCATGGAGGATATAAAGAATGGATAAGAAAAGATACAGCAAACCTTTATCACTGAGAAGTGTTCAGGTGACCGATGATTTTTGGAAAAAGGAAATGGAACTGGTGAGAAAAGAAGTCATTCCTTATCAGTGGAATGCATTGAATGATCAGGTGGAAGGTGCAGCCCCCAGTTTCTGCATGCGAAATTTTAAAATAGCAGGAAAACAGAATCAGGAAAGAAAAGCCCAGGGAGAGTCTTATCAGGAGGCATCTTATACATTCCGCGGGTTTGAGGCGCTCCCGGAAAATCCGGAACATCTGGAAGACAAGTTTTACGGTTTTGTATTTCAGGATAGTGATTTTTATAAATGGATTGAAGCAGTGGGATATTCTCTGACCCAGCATCCGGATCCGGAACTGGAAAAAACTGCAGATGAAGCAATTGATATCGTATGTGCTGCACAGCAGGAAGACGGCTATCTGGATACTTATTATATTCTTAATGGAAAAGATAAAATTTTTTCGAATCTGAAAGATCATCATGAGATGTACTGTCTGGGACATCTTGTAGAAGGAGCAGTGGCTTACTATGAGGCTACTGGAAAAGATAAACTTCTGAATGCAGCAAAACGGTATGCCGATTATGTAAAGGAACGTTTTGGGAAAGAAGAGGGAAAAAGCAAGGGATATCCGGGACATGAAATTGCAGAAATGGCACTGGTGCGCCTGTATGAGACTACCGGTGAAGAGAAATATTTGAATCTGGCAAAATTCTTTGTGGACCAGAGAGGAACAAAGCCTTACTATTTTGATAAAGAACAGCCGGAAGAAGCTGCAAAAGATCCGGATGGAATCCGTTATGAGTATTATCAGGCACATATGCCGGTACGACAGCAGGAAGAAGCAGTGGGACATGCAGTGCGTGCAGTCTATCTGTATTCCGGTATGGCAGATGTGGCAAGACTGACAGGAGATGAAGAACTCTATCATGCCTGCGAAAAACTCTGGAAGAACATGACAGAAAAGAAAATGTATCTGACAGGAGGAATCGGAGGGACCCACATAGGGGAATCGTTTTCCTTTAATTATGATTTGCCAAATGACACGGCATATGCAGAGACTTGTGCCTCGATCGGTTTGATTTTTATGGCAAGAAGAATGCTGGAGATCAAACCGGACTCCAGATATGCAGATGCGATGGAACTGGCTCTGTATAATACAGTACTCAGTGGTATGTCTCTGGATGGAAAAAGCTTTTTCTATGTAAATCCTCTGGAGGTCAATCCGGAAGCTTGTCACAAAGACGAGCGGAAATTCCATGTAAAACCAGTTCGCCAGAAATGGTTTGGCTGTGCATGCTGCCCGCCGAATCTGGCAAGGCTGTTAAGCTCTGTAAGCAGTTATGCCTATACAGAAACAGAAGACACACTTTTTGTACATCTTTATATGGGAAGTAAGATTCAGAAAAGAATCGGAGAACAGGAAGCAGAAATTATCATTACTTCCGGTTTCCCGGCAAATGGTCATGTAGAGATTCAGGTAAAAGGAAACGATCAGCCGTTTACGCTGGCCCTTCGTATTCCACAGTGGGGCAGACAGTACAAACTGGAGGGCGCAGAAGATGGAGCAATCCAGGTAAAAGACGGGTATCTGTATGTGAAGAAAGTATGGAAAGAGGGGGAAACACTGAAGCTGGAATTCCCTATGGAGGTTCAGGTTCTTCAGGCAGACAACAGAGTACGAGAGAACATAGGAAAAGTGGCAGTTGTAAGAGGTCCTGTTGTCTATTGTCTTGAGGAGGCTGATAATGGAAAGAACCTTCACCTCCTTACTATGGATTGCGGCAAACCATGTACAGAGGTACGTGAAGAAATAGCAAAAGAACCGATTATTGCGATTCTTGCACAGGGAAGCAGAGAAAAACTGACACAGACAGACGGAAGTTTATATATGCCTGTAAAACAGGCAGAAAAAGAACCGGCAGAACTTCATTTTATTCCTTATTATGTATGGGCGAACAGAGGAGAAAATGAAATGACTGTGTGGGTCAGAAGGGATTGAAAGAAAACATAGAGAGTTTTTACATTTTTCTGGATTTTATGTATTGACATTTTCCGATAAATAAACTAGAATGAAAAAGCATGTAAATGCCGAAGTGTCCGTGTCTTCTTCGGTAAAAATAACAATGAGTGAGATTAAATAAATTTTGGAGGTGTACGGTTTTGGCAAATATCAAATCTGCTAAAAAAAGAGTTTTAGTAAACAGAAAAAAAGCTGAAAGAAATAAATCTATCAAATCAGCAGTTAAGACTTCTATCAAGAAAGTAGAAGCAGCAGTTGCAGCAAAAGATAAAGAAGCAGCAGTTGCAGCATTAACAAATGCAATTTCTACAATTGATAAAGCTGCTACAAAAGGTGTTTACCACAAAAATAATGCAGCAAGAAAAGTTTCCCGTTTATCTAAAGCTGTTAATTCTCTGAACTAATTAATAGATAAACATAAAAAGAAGATCCCCTGCATGTCATCCGTCATTGACATGCAGGGGATTTTTTTCGTCAGGGAACTCTTTATGTTTTCTTTCTATATACATAAAATCCGGAAAAATGCAAAAAATAACGATAAAAATTACGGAAAGGAACGAAAGGGAATGACAGCAGGCAGAATACACACAGACCTTGCATTGGAAGCGAAGGAAAAGTATGAAGAAGAAAATGTGGAGATCCGTGGAGTTGTAATCGAAGAAGATTATAATGAGGAGAAGGATATCAGTATCACATGCGTGAAGATTCAGTCTGAGAATGGTGCAAAATCGATGGGAAGACCCCAGGGGATCTATATCACACTGGAAGCTCCGAATCTGTCTGTTCCGGATGAAGCATATCACAGAGAGATATCCAGAGAGTTGTCCGGCCATATAAAAAAGCTGATGCCGGATAAAGAAGATATGACCATACTGGTAGTAGGACTTGGAAATCGTGATGTGACACCAGATGCCCTTGGTCCGGATGTAATTGCAAATTTATGCATCACACGTCATGTGATACAGGAATACGGTGTTCATGGGATGGGAGAAATGCACAGGCACCGAATCAGCGGAATTGTACCAGGAGTAATGGCACAGACAGGAATGGAAACACTGGAAATTATCAAAGGTGTAGTACAGGAAATTCATCCGGATGTGATTTTTGCAGTAGATGCCCTTGCAGCAAGAAGTGTGCGTCGTCTGAATCGGACCATACAGATTACAGATACAGGAATTATTCCTGGATCTGGAGTCGGAAATCACAGAAACGGGCTGACAGAAGAAACACTGGGTGTGAAAGTAATCGGAATCGGTGTTCCTACAGTCGTGGATGCTGCCACGATTGTGCAGGATTCCATGGCGAATCTTCTGGATACATTAGAAGAATCCGAAAAAAAAGAATTTCTGGAAGAAATGATAGCCCCGGCTTTATATAGTATGTTCGTTACTCCAAAAGATGTAGATGAGACGGTAAAACGTTTGTCTTTTACGATTTCAGAAGGGTTGAATATGGCTTTTGCATCTGAATAGTGTTTTGGATCAGGCATAAACTATTGTGAGCCTCTCATATATAGATATGAGGTGATTGGGTGAATCAGATGAGCGGAGAAAGCCATTTTCAGATCTTTCTATGGCTTCTTTTTTGCACAGTTGGAATCTACATTATCATAAAAGGTATCTCTATGGATGAAGATACAGGAAAGCGGATCGGAAGAGATGCACAGGAAAAAGCCATAGAAACGTATCTTCCCGGAATTCAGGTAACGGAGGAAGACTCTAATAATAAAAATTTATTTCAGTCACTAAGCGAAAAACTGACAGAGCAGATTCCTTTTTTGCATGTTGTCAAAGAAGAAACAGAACAAGATAAAGACACGGATAAAAAAATTTTAAAAGAAAATTCGTATTTTCTGACAGAAAAGCTGATTGAGGAGAATCAGGAAGCAGAACCGGAAGAGGAAGAAGAACGGGCAGATTCTCAACAAGTAGAAGCAAGTACATCGGTTACTTCTATTCCACTGGAAAAATTTCAGGATTTTGATTTTGTGATCAGCAATTTTTATACGATTGATAAAACGACCAGTATTAACGGAGAACAGTTGAATGCACCGGAATTGATCCAGAAAGATATGCATATGAAGACGGAAAATGATCAGCCCCAGATTCTTATTTATCACAGTCATTCCCAGGAGGCATTTGTGGATTCTGTACCGGGAAATCCGGAAACAACGATCGTAGGGGCAGGAACACGTCTGGCATCGATTCTTACGGATGCTTATGGATATTATGTGATTCATGTGACAGATACGTTTGATATCGTAGAAGGAAAACTGGACAGAGATAAAGCCTATAGTTATGCGCAGGAAAAAATCAGTCAGGTGCTGGATGAAAATCCCAGTGTGGAAGTTGTCATCGATCTTCACAGGGATGGTGTGTCGGAGGATAAACATCTGGTGACAGAAGTCAATGGAAAACCGACAGCGAAAATCATGTTTTTTAATGGTTTAAGCCGGACGACACAAAATGGCGATATTACTTACCTTCCCAACCCGTACATACAGGACAATCTGGCATTTTCTTTACAGCTTGCGTTAAAAGCGAAAGAATATTATCCGGACTGGATGCGGACAATTTATCTGAGAGGGTATCGCTATAATCTGCATCTGCGGCCGAAAGCGTTACTGGTGGAGTGCGGGGCACAGACCAATACAGTAGAGGAAGAAATGAATGCAATGGAGCCTCTGGCAGATATTTTGAATAAAGTTCTCAAAGAGTAGAAATGCAGACTTTCTGTTTGAGTTGCGGCTTGATTCTTCCCGGGTTTTCATGATATACTATTTTGGGTTATTATGAAAACAGGAGGAGAAATCAGTTGGCAGGAATAGAACAGAGTAAAATTCGTAATTTTTGTATTATTGCACATATAGATCATGGAAAATCAACACTGGCAGACAGGATTATTGAAAAAACCGGTCTGCTTACAGCCAGAGAAATGCAGGCACAGGTCCTGGATAATATGGAACTGGAACGAGAGAGAGGAATCACCATCAAATCCCAGGCGGTACGTATCGTTTATCAGGCACAGGACGGAGAAGAATATATCTTTAATCTGATCGATACACCGGGACATGTGGATTTTAATTATGAAGTATCCAGAAGTCTTGCTGCCTGTGACGGAGCGATTCTGGTCGTAGATGCTGCGCAGGGCATTGAGGCGCAGACACTGGCCAATGTATATCTGGCACTGGACCATGACCTGGATGTATTTCCGGTTATTAATAAGATTGATCTGCCAAGTGCGGAACCGGAACGCGTCAAAAATGAAATTGAAGATGTAATTGGAATCGAAGCACAGGATGCACCTCTGATTTCTGCAAAAATGGGGCTGAATATTGAAGAGGTACTGGAACAGATTGTAACAAAAATTCCGGCACCTTCCGGAGATTCGAATGCACCGCTGCAGGCACTGATCTTTGACTCTGTTTATGATTCTTATAAAGGTGTGATTGTATTTTGCCGTATCAAAGAAGGTACCGTGAAGAAGGGAACCAGGATTCGTATGATGGCTACCGGCGCAGTAGAAGAAGTCGTGGAAGTCGGATATTTTGGTGCCGGACAGTTTATTCCCTGTGAGGAACTGTCAGCAGGTATGGTAGGCTATATTACCGCAAGTATAAAGAATGTAAAAGACACACGGGTAGGTGATACGATTACCGATGAGGAACGTCCGTGTGCAGAACCACTTCCCGGATACAAAAAAGTAAATCCGATGGTTTATTGTGGTGTTTATCCGGCAGATGGATCCAAATATCAGGATTTGAGAGATGCACTGGAAAAGCTCCAGTTAAATGATGCATCTTTGCAGTTTGAGCCGGAGACATCCATTGCCCTCGGATTTGGATTTCGTTGTGGATTTCTGGGACTTTTGCATCTGGAAATTATTCAGGAACGTCTGGAAAGAGAGTATAATCTGGATCTGGTTACAACAGCGCCGGGAGTTGTATATCGTGTTTACAAAACAAACGGTGAGATGATGGAATTGACCAATCCTTCCAATCTTCCGGATCCTTCTGAAATTGAATATATGGAAGAACCGATGGTGAAGGCTGAGATCATGGTTACCACCGAATTTATCGGTCCGATCATGGATCTGTGTCAGGAGCGCCGGGGACAGTATCAGGGGATGGAGTATATGGAAACTACAAGAGCATTGCTGAAATACCATCTTCCGCTGAATGAAATTATTTATGATTTCTTTGATGCACTGAAATCACGTTCCAGAGGATATGCGTCTTTTGACTATGAAATGCTTGGTTATGAGAGAAGTGAACTGGTAAAACTGGATATTCTGGTAAATAAAGAAGAAGTAGATGCACTTTCCTTTATTGTATTTGCAGGTTCTGCTTATGAAAGAGGAAGAAAAATGTGCGAGAAGCTGAAAGAAGAGATACCAAGACAGCTTTTTGAAATTCCAATCCAGGCAGCAATCGGAAGCAAAATTATTGCAAGAGAAACTGTAAAAGCCATGCGTAAAGACGTACTTGCAAAATGTTATGGCGGTGATATTTCCAGAAAGAGAAAACTTCTTGAAAAACAGAAGGAAGGAAAGAAACGAATGCGCCAGGTCGGAAATGTAGAGATTCCGCAGAAAGCGTTTATGAGCGTTCTGAAACTGGATGATAAATAAAAGAGAAAGTAGCAATGGGGGAAGGTAACATGAAGAAAGATCTGGGGTTGTATCTTCACATCCCTTTTTGTGTGAAAAAATGCGGATATTGTGATTTCCTTTCGCGCAGAGGAGAAGAAGAAGAGAAAGAAATCTATGTACAAGCTCTGATTCGGGAAATAAAAAGCTATAAAGAATTTGGAAATTCTTATAAAGTCTCCACCGTTTTTCTGGGAGGAGGAACCCCTTCCTGCATGGAACCGGGACAGATCAGCAGAATGTTTGATGCGGTACAGGAAACCTTTCATCTGGAAAAAAAACCGGAGATTTCTATGGAAGTCAATCCGGGAACGGTGACACAAGAGAAGCTTCAGGAATACAGAGAAGCAGGTGTGAACCGGCTGAGTATAGGACTGCAGTCTTCTGATGATGAAAATCTGAAACTGCTTGGAAGAATCCACACTTGGGAAGCATTTCTGGAATCTTATGAAATGGTGAGAAAGGCTGGATTTGATAATGTAAATGTGGATCTGATTTCTTCGCTTCCTGGTCAGACCAGAGATAAATGGGAAAAAGATCTGAGAAAAACAGCAGAACTGGATACGGAACATTTATCCGTCTATCAGTTGATTCTGGAAGAAGGGACTCCTTTTTATGAGAAATATGGGGAGCACCCGGAGCTTTTGCCGGATGAAGAAGAGAGCAGAAAGATTTACGAGATGACAGAAGAGATTCTGGCACAGTATGGACTTTTTCCATATGAGATCTCTAACTATGCAAAAGAGGGAAAAGCCTGCAGACATAATCTTCGCTATTGGGAGCGGGGGGATTATCTGGGACTTGGTCTTGGAGCAGCATCACTCGTACGGAATATCCGTATGAATAATACCAGTGATATGAAAACTTATCTGGAAAAATCCGGAACACCAAAAACCATGCGTACAGATGTACAGTTTCTGGAAGAACCGCAGCAGATGGAAGAATTTATGTTTTTGGGTCTGAGAAAGACAAATGGAATTTCTAAAAAAGAATTCTATCGGACATTTGGCAGGGACATTGATCTGGTATATGAAAAAACATTAGAGAAATTTTGCAAACAGGGACTTCTTGTGGAGAAAAAAGACCGAATTTTCCTTTCAAAAGAGGGAATCCTGGTCAGCAATCAGATTTTATCGGAATTTCTGTTCTGAAAATCATATTATAGAAATTTAATAAAAGTTTACAGTTTCATTCTGGAAAAATCCCCTGGAATATGGCAAAATGGGAAAGGCAAAAGAGCACAGAAAGAATTGGGAGGTTGTTATGAACATTTTGTTTTTTCTCACTCCGAAAAGTGATGTGGCATATATTTACGACTCTTATAGCCTGAGACAGGTACTGGAGAAGATGGAATATCATAAATATTCCTGCATTCCTGTAATCAGCGAAAATGGTAAATATGTGGGAACCATTACGGAGGGCGATCTGCTCTGGGGATTGAAGAATCGGGACAGTCTGGATCTGAAAGCAGCGGAAGAGATTCCGATTCTGGCTTTTCAGAGGAGAATGGATTACGCGCCGATACGGGTCGATTCAAATATGGAAGATCTTCTGGAAAAAGCCATGCGTCAGAATTTTGTTCCGGTGGTAGATGATCAGAAAAACTTTATCGGTATTATTACAAGAAGAGATATTATGCAGTATATCTGTTCCGCTCATCAGAAAAAAGAGAAAGAACGGAACTGAGGATAACAGGTATAAACCGCTGTAGTTTTCAGACATACTTATATATGTCAGAAAACGCAGCGGTTTTATTGTTCTGTCTCCTCACCAGCCGGGTGCCCGAACAGAACAAATGTTTGCAATGAAATGGCCCTTGTGGTACAATGAGGGAAACGAGAACAGCATGCAGAAGATAAGGAGAGAGTGTTGTGAGCAATCATGAAAATAAATTTATAAAAATACGGGGAGCAAATGAGAATAATCTGAAAAATCTGAATGTGGATATTCCAAGAAATGAATTTGTAGTATTGACAGGACTCAGTGGTTCCGGTAAGAGTTCTCTTGCATTTGACACGATTTATGCAGAAGGACAGCGGCGTTATATGGAGTCTCTGTCTTCTTATGCAAGACAGTTCCTGGGACAGATGGAAAAACCGGATGTGGAGAGTATTGAAGGTTTGTCTCCTGCCATTTCGATTGATCAGAAATCCACAAACAGAAATCCCAGGTCTACAGTGGGAACCGTTACGGAAATTTATGATTATTTTCGTCTCTTATATGCAAGAGTGGGAATTCCCCATTGTCCCAAATGTGGCAGAGAAATTCGAAAACAGACTGTGGATCAGATGGTGGATCAGATTATGGGATTGCCGGAGAGAACGAAGATTCAGCTGCTTGCTCCAGTAGTAAGGGGAAGGAAAGGAACCCATGCAAAGCTTTTAGAACAGGCAAGAAAAAGCGGTTATGTCCGGGTACAGATTGACGGGAATCTTTATGAGCTTAGTGAAGAAATTAAGCTGGATAAGAATATGAAACATAATATTGAAATTGTAGTGGATCGTCTGATCGTAAAAGAAGGAATTGAGAAACGTCTTACAGATTCCATAGAAAGTGTGCTGCATCTGGCAGAAGGACTGATGATTGTAGATACCATGGATGGCAATACGATTAACTTCAGTCAGAGCTTTTCCTGCCCGGACTGTGGAATCAGCATTGATGAAATCGAACCAAGAAGTTTTTCTTTTAATAATCCTTTTGGTGCCTGTCCGGATTGTCTGGGACTGGGATATAAAATGGAGTTTGACATTGACTTGATGATACCGGATCAGAGTCTGAGTATTACACAGGGTGCCATTGCAGTCATGGGATGGCAGTCCTGTACAGACAAGGGCAGTTTTACAAGAGCAATCCTGGATGCGCTTGCAAAGGAGTATGGATTTGACCTGAATACACCGTTTGAAGAGTATCCGGAAGCAATTAAGCAAGTGTTGATTCATGGTACGGATGGAAAAGAAGTAAAAGTATATTATAAAGGACAAAGGGGAGAAGGTGTTTACGATGTGGCTTTTGAAGGACTCATAAAGAATGTGGAACGTCGTTATCGGGAAACCGGTTCAGAAGCGAGCAGACAGGAATATGAAACGTTTATGAGAATTACACCTTGTAAAACCTGTAAAGGACAGAGACTGAAAAAAGAATCTCTGGCAGTAACAGTAGGAGAAAAAAACATTTATGAAGTGACTTCTATGTCTATTCGTAAGCTGCAGAAATTTCTTGAAGACTTACGGCTGACACCAACACAGCAAATGATCGGTCAGCAGGTTTTGAAAGAAATTCGTGCCCGTGTGGGATTTCTGGTGAGTGTAGGGCTGGAATACCTGACTTTGTCAAGAGGAACTGCTACGCTGTCCGGAGGAGAGGCACAGAGGATTCGTCTTGCCACACAAATCGGTTCCGGTCTGGTAGGGGTAGCCTATATTCTGGATGAGCCAAGCATTGGGCTGCATCAGAGAGATAATGACAAACTGCTGGCTGCCCTCAAGCATTTGAGAGATCTTGGAAATACACTGATTGTAGTGGAACATGATGAGGATACGATGCGCGAAGCAGACTGTATTGTGGATATTGGACCCGGTGCGGGGGAACATGGTGGACAACTGGTAGCCATTGGTACTGCAGAAGAAATTATGAAATGCAAAGAGTCCATTACAGGAAAATATCTCAGTGGAGAATGGAAGATTCCGGTACCTGAAAAGAGAAAGCAACCTTCCGGATTTCTCACTGTAAAAGGTGCAGCAGAGAATAATCTGAAAAATATTGATGTAAAAATTCCACTGGGAGTTATGACTTGTGTTACGGGAGTGTCCGGATCAGGAAAAAGTTCTCTTGTAAATGAGATTCTCTACAAGAGCCTGGCAAGAAAGCTGAATCACGCCAGAATCATACCAGGCAGACATAAGACGATTGAAGGAGTGGAGCAGCTGGACAAGGTAATTGCAATCGACCAGTCTCCGATCGGACGGACACCGCGTTCCAATCCGGCCACTTACACCGGTGTGTTTGATCAGATCCGTGATCTGTTTGCAGCAACTGCAGATGCAAAAGCCAGAGGATATAAAAAAGGCAGATTCAGTTTTAACGTAAAAGGCGGAAGATGTGAAGCATGTAGTGGAGATGGAATCCTGAAAATAGAAATGCATTTTCTGCCGGATGTATACGTACCCTGTGAAGTGTGTCAGGGAAAACGGTATAATCGGGAAACGCTGGAAGTGAAATACAAAGGGAAAAGCATTTATGATGTACTGAATATGACTGTGGAAGAAGCATTAAAATTTTTTGAACCGGTGCCGTCAATCAAAAGAAAAATACAAACACTTTACGATGTTGGGCTTTCTTATATCAGACTTGGACAGCCGTCTACGGAACTGTCCGGAGGAGAAGCCCAGAGAATTAAACTGGCAACAGAATTGAGTAAGCGGAGCACCGGAAAGACCATTTATATTCTGGATGAGCCGACTACCGGTCTTCATTTTGCAGATGTGCATAAATTAATCGAAATTCTGCAAAGATTGTCAGAAGGGGGAAATACCGTTGTAGTTATTGAACACAATCTGGATGTGATTAAAACAGCAGATTATATTATTGATATCGGTCCGGAAGGAGGGGATCAGGGCGGTACAGTCATTGCCTGTGGTACGCCGGAGGAAGTAGCAGAAAATCCAGATTCCTATACAGGTCGGTATGTGTCAAAATATTTGAAGTGATTGCCCCTTTTCAATTACTGGTAAGTTGGTTATAATATTCCAAAGGTGCGGTGTCTGGTGCTGCACGGAAAAGAAAGGGGTTAAGTTGATATGGGAGCCACTGATATTGGAATTGACCTTGGTACAGCCAGCATTCTGGTGTATGTGAAGGGAAAAGGAATTGTACTCAAAGAACCATCCGTAGTCGCTTACGATAAGGATACAAATAAAATAAGAGCAGTCGGAGAAGAAGCAAAACAGATGATCGGAAGAACACCCGGAAATATTGTTGCAGTCCGGCCTATGCGTCAGGGCGTGATTTCTGATTATGAAGTAACAGAAAAAATGCTGAAATACTTTATATCAAAAACACTGGGAAAACGGGCATTCCGTAAGCCACGTGTCAGTATCTGTGTTCCAAGCGGGATCACAGAAGTGGAAAAGAAAGCAGTAGAAGAAGCAACTTATCAGGCGGGAGCCAGAGAGGTATGGATGGTGGAAGAACCCATTGCTGCGGCAATCGGAGCCGGAATTGATATTACCAGACCTTTTGGAAATATGATTGTGGATATCGGCGGAGGAACGACAGATGTAGCAGTGATCTCCCTCGGGGGAACCGTAGTGTCCGCTTCCATAAAAGTAGCCGGAGATAATTTTGATGAAGCGATTGTACGGTATGTTCGTAAAAAATACAATCTGATCATAGGAGAGAGAAGTGCAGAGGAAATAAAAATGCGCATCGGTACGGTTTATCCGGAATCACAACTCAGAACGATGGAAATCAAAGGAAGGGATATGGTTGCCGGACTTCCCAAAAGTGTTTCAGTGACTTCGGAAGAAGTAAGAGAAGCGATTCATGAACCGGTGAGCCAGATTCTGGAACTGATTCACAGTATTCTTGAGAAAACACCTCCGGAACTGGCAGCAGATGTGGCAGAAAGAGGAATTGTGCTTACCGGCGGAAGTGCGCTTCTGGGAGGACTGGATCTGTTGATTGAAGAAGAAACAGGAATCAATACCATAGTTGCAGAGGAGCCAGCTATGACAGTTGCGGCAGGGACCGGAGAATATGTGGAAATCATGAATAAAATCAACGGAAAATAAAGAGGACAAGTTATGGAAGAAACCATAGAAGGATACGTAGGTCATATTATTTTCAGAAATGAAGAGAATGGATATACGGTTATGGTGGTAGTTGCAGAAGAGGAAGAAATTACTTGTGTAGGATCTTTCCAGTATCTCAATGAAGGAGAGAGCATCAAAGCATTCGGCCGTTATACAGAGCATCCGGCATATGGCAGACAATTTGCCATCCGCGCTTATGAGACAAGCATTCCACAGGATTCCCTCGCTATCGAACGTTATCTTGGTTCAGGTGCAATCAAGGGAATCGGTGCTGCACTTGCTGCAAGGATTGTCCGACGGTTCAAAGAGGATACCCTGCGTGTTGTGGAAGAGGAACCGGAACGTCTTGCAGAAGTGAAAGGAATCAGTGAGCGCAAGGCAAGAGAAATCGCCAGTCAGGTGGCAGAAAAAGCAGATGTGCGTAAGGCCATGATGTTTTTGCAGCAATATGGCATTTCTCTTACTTTAGGGGCAAAAATCTATAAGCGTTATGGACAGGATATGTATGGGGTTTTAAAAGAGAATCCTTATCGCATGGCAGAAGACATAGAGGGAATCGGATTTAAAATTGCAGATGAAATTGCAGCCAGAATCGGAATCCATACAGATTCGGATTATCGGATCAGAAGCGGACTGCTTTACATACTTGTTCAGGCTTCAGCAGAAGGACATGTCTTTCTTCCTGAAAAAATTCTTCTGGAACGTGCTTCCAAACTGCTTGGCGTAGAGCAGGATTCGATGAAAAAACATATTATGGATCTTGCTATAGACAGAAAAGTGGTGGTAAAAGAAGTTGATTTTCGAAATGTGCAGATTCCGGAGAGGGTCGTATATGCCAGCCAGTATTATCAGATTGAACTGCATGTGGCGCAGATGTTGAAAGCACTGGATCTGAAAGAGGAAATCGATGAGAAGCGCATGAGACTTCAGATGGAGCGACTGGAGAAAGCGCATGAGATTGCATTGGATGAGAAACAACGGCGGGCGGTGGAAGAGGCTGCAAGAAACGGGCTTCTTGTGATTACCGGGGGACCGGGGACAGGAAAAACGACAACTATTAATGCGATTATCCAATACTTTGAATTGGAAGAATTGGATATTTTGCTGGCAGCACCTACAGGAAGAGCAGCAAAGCGGATGACAGAAACCACAGGTTATGACGCAAAGACCATTCACCGCTTGCTGGAATTGTCAGGAATACCAGATGAAAGCTCTGCCGGAATTCATTTTGAGAGAAACTCCGGAAATCCGCTGGAAGCGGATGTGATTATCATAGATGAGATGTCTATGGTCGATCTTTTTCTTATGCATGCACTTTTGTCAGCAGTTACACCGGGAACCCGACTGATTCTGGTAGGAGATGTGAATCAGCTGCCCAGTGTAGGTCCAGGAAGTGTTTTAAAGGATATGATTCGTTCCAGGCAGTTTTCTGTAGTAGAACTGATTAAAATTTTTCGTCAGGCATCGCAGAGTGATATTGTAGTGAATGCACATAAGATTAATCGGGGAATTCCTGTAATCCTGGATAATAAAAGTATGGATTTCTTTTTCCTGAAAAGATACGATGCAAATGTGATCATCAGTGTAGTGATTACGCTGATTCAGAAGAAGCTGCCTAAATTTGTAAATGCGTCGCCTTATGACATACAGGTTCTTACTCCTATGCGTAAGGGACTTTTAGGTGTAGAAAGACTGAATGGAATTTTACAGCAGTATCTGAATCCCCCCTCCCAGGATAAGAAAGAAAAAGAACATGGGAATGGCCTGTTCCGTGAGGGAGATAAGGTCATGCAGATTAAAAATAATTATCAGACAGAGTGGGAGATTCGTGGAAAATACGGGATTCCGGTAGAAAAAGGCGTAGGGGTCTTTAATGGTGATACAGGGATTCTGCGGGAAATTAATACCTTTGCAGAGACGCTGACTGTAGAATTTGAAGAAAACCGGTTTGTGGAATATTCATTCCGACAACTGGATGAACTGGAATTGGCCTATGCTATTACGATACATAAGGCACAGGGAAGTGAATATCCTGCTGTAGTGATTCCGATTCTGAATGGACCCAGAATGCTTATGAACAGGAATCTTTTATATACAGCTGTGACCCGTGCCCGAAAATGTGTTACCCTGGTAGGAGATGAAAATACATTTTGGGAAATGGAAAAAAATCAGATGGAGCAAAGTCGTTACACAACACTGGATTTGTGGCTACAGGAAGACTGATTGGGAATTTCTGTCTGGATCTGCTTTATCCAAGACGGTGTCCTGTTTGCGATGAAATTGTAGTACCGACAGGAAAAATAATATGTAAAAAATGTCTGGACAGGCTTGTGCCTGTCCAGGGACCTCGTTGTTTTCGCTGTTCCAAACCACTTATGAAAGCAGAAGATGAATTCTGTTATGATTGCGGGGGAAAACCCCATTCTTACAACCGTGGGATTGCTGTTTTTTCTTACGGTTCTGTTCTGGCAAAATCCCTTTATCAATTAAAATATCACAACAGAAAAGAATACGGTGTTTTTTATGGAAAATATGCTGCGAGGTATGCAGAAAAACAGATTCGGAAATGGGGAATCGAAGCATTGATTCCGGTGCCTATCCATCCGAAACGTCTGGCAAAAAGAGGATATAATCAGGCACAGGTCATAGCACAGGAGATGGGGAAATGCTTATGTCTTCCAGTGGAAACAGGAGCAGTGAAGAGAATTCACAATACAAAACCTCAGAAAGAATTGGGAGCATCGGAACGGAGAAAAAATCTGGAAAAAGCTTTTGTACCTGGTAAGAAAAAAATGGTATGGAAACGCGTGTTAGTAGTAGATGATATTTATACAACAGGAAGTACCATAGATGCAGTCAGTAAGGTATTGAAAAAAAGTGGTGTAGAGGAAGTTTATTTTCTTACCATTGCAATTGGAAACGGACAAAATTAAATACAAATGGCACGAGCTTTCTTTTATATGGATTAGGAGCGGGAAAGTCTTGCTTCGCCTGCTTAGGGTATGTTATAATATTTATCGTATGATTAGAGCTATATCAGGGAAACAGAAGGTGAATGTATGTTAAATGAAGAAAAAATAAAAAAAATGAGAAAGCTGGCTGCTTATGAATCGGGAGCAGGGAAAGAGGATCTTAGTATCAGTAATTATTACAGGAGTGATTATATCGGACTTGCCCTGATTAAAAACTTTTTTTTCACTACGATTGCGTATGGGCTTCTGGTACTGGTATATTTCGGATGCCAGGGAGAATATTTAATGGATAATATTCATAAAATGAATCTGGTATCAGTAGGAGTGAAATTGGTCCTGTTATATGTGATCATGATAATCGTTTACAGTATCTTTACATATATTTACTGTTCAGTGAAATTCAGCCGTGCCCAGAAAAGGATTGAAACGTATTATCAGGAATTAAGTCAGCTGAAAAAAATGTATGACAAAGAAGAAAAACGGATGGACAGATTGACCAGAAGGAGGAAGGATGCATGACTGCATTATTATTATGGAAACAGAAAATAAAAGAATTTTACGGAGAATATGATACATGGATTCTTCCGGTGTTAAAATTCTTTCTCTCCCTGCTCTTGTTTACAGAAATAAACAAAACAATGGGATTCATGGACAGACTGAACAATACTTTTGTTGTTCTCGTACTTTCCCTTTTGTGTTCCGTACTTCCGGTAAATACAATGACAGTCATCGGATGTCTGTTGATTTTGGGACATTGTTACGCAGTAGGAATTGAAACAGCAGGATTTGCGTTTGTACTGCTTCTATTGCTTGTAATATTATTTCTTCGGTTTACATCAAGAGATAATGTGGCACTGGTAATGACACCTCTGGCGTTTACATTGAAATTGCCGGCAGTCGTTCCGATCAGCTGTGGATTACTGAGAGGACCGGCCTGTGCGGTACCTGCCGGCTGCGGTGTTGTTCTGTATACGTTTATGAAGCTGGTAAAAGAGCGTGCAGCTGTGCTTCAGGGAACAGAGACAGAAGCTTTGCAAAAGCTGCAGATTTTGCTGGATGGTATGATTAAAAACCAGGAAATGTGGCTGACAATTATTGTTTTTGCCGCGGTTATCATTGTAGTGCACCTGATTCGCAGTTCCTCATTTGATTATTCCTGGAGAATTGGTATTGTTACTGGTGCAGTGGTGTATGTGGTACTGATGGTTTTCGGAAGTATGTTTATGAGTATCAGTATGGAACTGAATGCAATTATCATATCCGGAATTCTTTCTGTTTTAATTGGACTGGTGATTGAATTTTTTGTTCTTGGAGTCGATTATTCCAGGAGTGAAGTGACTCAGTTTGAAGATGATGAATATGTTTATTACGTAAAAGCTGTACCAAAATCAATGGTTTCAGAGACAAAGAAAAGTGTAAAGAAATTTTCTCCGACTACTGAGCATAAGAAAGAAGTGCAGGAGATAAACGAGATGCCAAAGACAGTAGATTTGTCCGAAGCCGGGCAGATGGAAGAACTTGATATTTCAGATGTGGCACCGGTAGAGCATGTTTCAGAAGAAGATTTTGATTTTGAGAAAAAGCTGGAAGAATCGTTGAAAAATCTGTAACGATTCAGAAAAAATAAAATGGATAAAGGGGTGAAAATGTGGGGAATTTTATTACGTCAATCAAAAATTATCTGAGTGGTATGACATTGCCGCATATTGCGGGGATTGATATAGTCGAGATTTTGCTGATTGCCTTTTTTGTATATCAGTTTATGTTGTGGGTAAGAAATACCAGAGCCTATTCCCTGCTGAAAGGAATCCTTGTGGTTCTTGCTTTCATCTTCATTGCTTTTTTGCTGAAAATGAATACGATACTCTGGTTGGTTACAAATGTGGCAGGTTATGCAATTACGGCGGTACTTGTAATTTTTCAGCCGGAATTGCGTAAAGCGTTGGAAGAATTAGGACATAAAAAGATTGTCAGCAGCATTATTCCATTTGATAATAATAAAAAAGAGGAGGACGGACTTTTTACAGACCGGACGTTGAATGAAATCGTGAGAGCCAGTTTTGAAATGGGTGAAGTAAAAACGGGTGCACTCATCGTAATAGAAAAAGAGACGGTATTGAATGAATATGCACGTACAGGAATTTATCTGGATTCGCTCGTGAGCAGTCAGCTCCTGATCAATATTTTTGAGCACAATACACCACTTCATGATGGAGCAGTTATTGTGCGGGGAGACCGAATCGTGGCTGCTACCTGTTATCTTCCTTTGTCCGATAATATGGAATTAAATAAGAATCTGGGTACCCGTCACCGCGCAGGTGTGGGAATCAGTGAAGTGAGTGATTCTCTGACTATTATCGTATCAGAAGAAACCGGACGTGTATCGGTTGCAAAACAGGGCAGACTTCAAGTAGATGTAACAAGAGAAGGACTGAGGGAAATACTGAAAAAGGAGCAGAATGCAACGCCGGATAAAATAAAACACAAAAAAATATGGAAAGGATGGGTGAAGAATGGAGAAAAATCTGGTGAATAAATTTACCCTTAAAATTCTTTCCCTGCTGATAGCTATATTTATCTGGTTTCTGGTAATTAATATTCAGAACCCGGTAAGAACCCGGGTAATTACCGATGTACCGGTTACATTTGCCAATGAATCCTATATAGAAAGTACGAACCAGGTACCGCTAATGGCGGAAGGTAAGGATACAGTCAATGTTCAGGTACGGGCAGAAGCATCCATTATTAATAAAATCAACAGAGAGAATATTTCTGCAGTTGCAGATTTGACACAGATTGTAAATATGGATTCGAATCCGATCATGGTTCCGGTGTATGTCAGTTATCCTGGAATTGACAGTCAGAATATTGAATGTACGCCCCAGAATATTCCGATTGAGATAGAAAATCGGGTAAGTAAAGAATTTACGATTGCCGTGAATACGGGAGAAACAAAACCGGAAAAAGGATTTGAAATCGGAAAAACAGAGACAAGCCCGGACAGAGTTACGATTATCGGCCCAGAATCCATAGTAAATAAGATTGGGAATGTGGTAGCAAGAGTGGATGTAAATGGCATGTCAGCAAGTACCACAAAACAGTCTGAATTGCGGATTTTTGACAAGAATCTGGATGAACTTTCTGAGAAACAAATGTCCTATCTGAAGTTTGATATTCCTTCCACTACGGTAGATGTAAATGTGGATCTATGGAAAATCAGACAGGATGTTCCGGTTGAAGTACAGTGGCAGGGAGAACCAAGATATGGTTATTATGTATTCCAGGCATCTTCTACGCCAAATACAATAAATATCGCAGGAACAGATGAGGCACTGAAAGAATTTGAAGAAAATGGAAATCAATTGATTGTTCCGGAGTATCTGGTAGATGTCAGTGGCAAGTCGGAGGACTATGAAGTTAAAATTGATCTGGACAAATTGCTTCCGGAAGGAATTGAGTTGGCTACGGATGTCAGTGAAACAGCACTGATCACTGTGAAAATCCTTCCTTTAAACAGCAAAGAATATGAGATTCCGGTAAATCGTATTGCGGTCAATAATAAACCGGCAGGAACGGATCTTGTATTTGACCGGGAAAAAGTATCGGTACGTATTCTTGGTACACAGGATGATCTGCAGAATCTGGAGGAGGATCAGATTGCACTGAGTATTGATCTGAATTCTTATAAAGAAGGAGAGTATGAAGTTCCGGTTATGGTCACTTTGCCGGAGGGATACACTTCTCTGGAAGAGGTAAATGTAAAGCTTAAACTGGTGAAGGCAGCAGAAGTAACTGAAAAAAATGAGACGGAAGAAAATGAATAGGGAGTGATAAAATGGTTAGCCAGAAAGTAAAAGTGAATAATTTGATCGGTCTTCATTTGAGACCTGCAGGAAAGCTTTGTAATGAAGCAATGCGGTTTAAATGTTTAATCACTTTCAGTTACAAAGAGGTTACCGCAAATGCAAAAAGTGTTCTGAGTGTACTTGGAGCTTGTGTAAGAGGCGGCGATACGATTGAACTGGTATGTGAAGGAGAAGATGAAGAGGAAGCACTGAAGCATTTGGTCTATGTACTGGAAAATGCTTTGCAGGAATAAATCCGAACAAAGAGGTTCGCGTAATCAGAATCAGGGATGAAGAAAAAACTTCATCCCTGATTTTTGGCGTGAATAAAATACAGGAGGAAAAAAGATGCACAATAATCTAAAAGAGGGAATGAAGGATGGAATTCCAATTGCGCTTGGGTATTTTTCGGTCAGTTTTACATTCGGAATGCTGGCTGTAAACAGTGGTATGTCACCTTTGCATGCAGTTCTGATTTCTTTGTTTAATTTGACTTCAGCAGGGCAGTTTGCGGGCTTGCATGTGATTCTGGCTGGTTCTTCTCTTCTGGAGATGGCACTTACCCAGTTGGTGATCAACATGCGTTATGCACTGATGTCCTTATCTTTGTCACAAAAACTGGCGCCTTGTGTGAAAACAGGACATCGGCTGACCATTGCTTATGGAGTGACCGATGAAATCTTTGCAGTGGCCAGTTCCAAAAAAGAAAAGGTCGGACAGGATTATATGTATGGGCTGATTGTGCTGCCTGTACTGGGATGGGTAGGAGGTACGCTTACCGGTGCTGTGGCAAGTACAATTATGCCTGCCTTTGTAAGAAGTGCCCTTGGAGTTGCGCTTTATGGTATGTTTGTTGCAATTGTAGTACCGCCGGCAAAAAAAGAGAAAACAGTTCGGACAGTCGTGATGCTTGCTTTGCTGTTTAGTACAGGATTTTATTATTTACCGGTACTGAGGAATATTTCAGGAGGATTTATGGTTATTATTTGTACCCTTCTGTCAGCAGGTATCGGTGCAATATTATTTCCGATTAAGGAGGAAGAAAAATGATTTATGCCTATATTTTTGTGATGGCAGGGGTTACTTATCTGATCCGTATGCTTCCCCTGACTCTGTTTCAGAAAAAGATTACGAATGTGTATATAAGATCTTTTTTGTATTATGTACCATATGCATGCCTGACAGCAATGACCTTTCCCGCGATTCTCTATGCAACCGAATCACCGGTTTCCGCTTTTGCGGGGCTTGTGACAGCAGTTGTCTTCGCAGTAAAGGAAAAAAGTCTTGTGACAGTGGCTGGATTTTCCTGCGTGGCAGTATTCCTTGCTGAAAGGATTCTTGGGTGTGTGTAAAGAAAACTTAATAAATGATTTTCGGGCAGTCAGTTGTCAGAAAGGAAAAAAGGTGTTAGAATATAGGCATATCTAAAGGTGAATTACTTTAGAATCAGGAGTTAATAAATTAGGAAAGGATGAGGGTGAAGGATGAAGAAGCGTAGAATGAAGCTTATGGCGTTGCTGTTGGCTTTGACAGTGTCTTTTAATTCTGTGGTGCCGGCAGGAGCTGCCGTTTCTGAAGAGAAGGTAACCGTGGATACTGTTGCAGAACCGGACAATACGGAAGAGGCAGAAAATAGTGTAGATGTGGTTGCAGAAAAAAGTGCAGAAGAGATACAGGACAGTAACTGGACGGTAGAAAAAGTAACCGATGCAGATGGCAAAATCACTTCTGTTATTTTCAGAAAATATGCCGATGCAGCATCAAAAACAGGGTTTGAATTCAAATGGGTATACGATGATGCACAGGGAACCTGGGCACAGTATCAATCAGACGAAGCAGATGCAGTACCGGAGAAAACAGCAGAGGGCATTTACGAGACAGGTGCTTTAAAGAAAGAAGATACCGTCTCGAAACTGATGTACTGGTTAGGGGATGCCGGAAAAGGAAAATCCGGATGGAAGCTTTCCGAGGATGGAAATCAATTCTTCTACTACTATAGTGGAGAGGAAAAAGAAATTCTGGAGAATCTGGCAGAACTGCCGGTTGGCTTTTATCTGGGAATGCAGAAACCGTCAGAGTTGATCAAGGAGGGGTATTATTCCGATATCAACGGGGATAGTTACTGGTTGAAAGACGAAGGAATTCTTGTAAAGAATGAATGGAAACTTTACAAAGATGAAGCCGGAACAGAATATTATTACTACTTTGGAGAAGACGGCAAACAGGATAAGAGCAAGAAAGGGCTTCAGACCATCAACGGGGCGGAATATTATCTGAAAGATGATTTCTCTTTACTGAAAAGTGACAGTGTGATGATCGACGGCAAAAAACATGTTTTCGATGAAAATGGAAAATGTGTACAGGAATATGTTCCTGTAGAGGCAGTATGGCATTCCGATGAAAAAGGTCGTTGGTATCAGTGTGAAGATGGTACCCGTCCGGAAAATTGCTGGAAAGAGATTGACGGAGAAAAATATTATTTCGGAGAAGACGGTTATATCGTATATGGCTGGCTGGAATATGAAGGAAACTGGTATTATCTTGGAAAAGCCGATGATGGTGCTATGAAAACAGGCTGGCAGAAGGTCGGCGGCAAGTGGTATTATATGGATCCGTCCAGTGGTATTATGCAGGAAGGCTGGGTAGAAGTTGACGGCAAATGGTACTATCTGAAACCGGGCAATGGAGCAATGCAGGAAGGCTGGCTGAAACTTTCCGGTAAATGGTATTATCTGAATCCTGGTAACGGAGCAATGGCCGAAGGTTGGAAAAAGGTTGGCGGCAAATGGTATTACCTGAAACCGGGTGATGGAGCGATGCAGGAAGGCTGGCAGAAAATCGGCAGCAAATGGTATTATCTGACACCAGGCAATGGAGCGATGCGTGAAGGCTGGCTGAAACTTTCCGGTAAATGGTATTATCTGAAACCAGGTAATGGAGCGATGGCCGAAGGCTGGTGTAAAGTTTCTGATAAATGGTATTACCTGAAACCAGGAAACGGAGCTATGGTGGATGGATGGCGTAAGGTAGACGGTAAATGGTATTACCTGAAACCAGAAAAAGGCTATCGTATGGAAAGCTGGCAGAAAATTGGCGGCAAATGGTATTATCTGAAACCGGGCAGCGGAGCCATGGTGACTGGATGGAATTATATTAGCGGATACAAGCTGTACTTTAATTCCGACGGTGTTCTGGTACAGGATGTGAGCAATATGATCAGCGGTCCTTACAGAATCCGAGTAAATCGTACCAGATGTATGGTTACGATTTTTGCAAAAGACGGAAGCAATGGCTGGATCATACCAGTAAAATCCATGACCTGTTCCGTGGGACTTCCGGCGACACCGACACCGACCGGTACTTTCTATATCGGTGATCAGGACAGATGGCATGCACTGATGGGACCGTCCTGGGGACAGTACACTTCTCATGTTTATCAGGGAATTTTCATTCACTCTGTAGCAGGTGCAGAGAAGAGAATCGATAACTTAAATGCAGCAGACTATAACAAACTGGGTCAGCCGGCATCTCATGGATGCATTCGTCTCTGTGTAAGAGACGCAAAATGGATCTATACAAATGTAAGCAGAGGCTCTCAGATTACCATCGGTGATGGATATTATGAACCGTTTGACAAACCGGCAACAATTAAACTGAAACCGGGAACAAATTTAGTAGATCCAACACAGTGTTAATAACAGGCTGTTTGGGAGACGTGTTTTGACACGTCTCCTTTTTTTCGATATAATACTTTTTCGGCAGAATTCAAATCTGTGTAAAAGCAGGAATCAAATCAGGAGGAAGAGAGAAAATGTTCGAACGATATGAAAATTCACCGATTTATCCCATTAAGAATACAAAGGGAAATGGAAATCGGATTTATGTAAAACGAGAAGATTTGCTTCCTTTTTCTCTGGGAGGAAATAAGGTGCGGATTGCCCGTGAGTTTTTTCGGGATATGGAAGAAAAAAACTGCGATACCATGGTGGTCTATGGAAATACACGCTCAAATCTTTGCAGAGTCATTGCGAATCAATGTTATATACAGAACATACCCTGTTATATGATCAGTTCCAGAGAGGAGCATGAGAAAGAGAGAGAAGAGACAGGAAACAGCAGACTTATGGAATTATTAGGAGCCAAAATTATCCCCTGTACGAAAGCAGAGATTGCTTCGGCAGTGGAAGAAACCATGAAATCCATTGAGAAAACAGGAAGAAAGCCTTACTATATATATGGAAATAAATGGGGCACAGGCAATGAAGCTACAGCAACAGCAGCCTATGTAAAAGCATACAGGGAAATACAGGATTTTGAAGAAGAACATGCGCTTTCCTTTGATTATATTTTTCATGCTTCCGGTACAGGAGCCACACAGTCCGGATTGATCTGTGGACATATTCTGGCAGGGGATTCGACAAAGATAATCGGAATTTCTGTTTCTTCCAGAGAATATGAAAGAGGAGTATCGGTCATCCGGACAGGAGTAGAAAGTTATCTGAAAGGCAGGAAGATTTCCCGAAATTTTGATACTGATCAGGAAATTTTTCTGGAATGTAAGTATAACAAAGGTGGTTACGGGATCTACGATGAAGAAATATTGGATTGTATCCGGCGACAATTCAGAAAAAACAGTCTCCCTCTGGATCCTGTTTATACAGGAAAAGCGTTTCTTGGAATGGAAAAATATCTGGAAGAACAGAAAATTACCGGAAAAAATATTCTGTTTCTTCACACCGGAGGAACACCGTTATTCTATGATTGCCTGTATGCAGGAAAATTAAAACAGGAAGGAATTTAAAAATATGTTAATATCAATTGTGATTCCCTGTTATTATTCTGAAAAAACCATTAAAAAAGTTGTAGAGATGACAATAGACGAATTTTCAAAAACCAATCGGTATGATTGTGAATTTGTTCTGGTCAATGATGGATCTACAGATGGTACCTATGAAAAAATAAAGGAACTGGCAGAAAAATATCCTTTTGTGCAGGGCGTAAATTTACTGAGAAATTTTGGACAGCACAATGCACTTATGGCAGCGCTTCATTACGTGAGGGGAGATTATGTTCTGGGCATGGATGATGATATGCAGACACATCCATCGCAGATTCATAAACTGGTAGAAAAGATTCAGGAAGGATATGATCTGGTTTATGGACATTATGGGAAAAAGAAAAATTCTACTCTTAAAAATCTCAGCAGTAAATTAAACGAAGTATCCTCCCGTATTCTTCTTGGCAGACCAAAGGAAATCGTTTCCAGCAATTTCTGGATCATTACCCGTAAGGTGGCGGAGGAAGTTATCAAATATGACAGCTACAATCCTTATATTGACGGGATTTTTTACAGAGTCACACACAATATCGGAAATGTGGAAGTAGAACATCATAAACGGGAAGTAGGAACATCGAATTATACATTGAAAAAACTGATTCGTTTGTGGCTGGCATACTGGAATTATTCGGTCATTCCGCTTCGGATTTCTTCTGTAACAGGTGGTGTAATGGCAATGGCAGGATTTGTCGCTGCGCTCCTTACCATAATCCGAAAACTGGTGCATCCCGGTATTCCGGTAGGATGGGCTTCCACGATTTGCGTCGTTACTGTATTTGCAGGATTGATTCTGATGAGCCTTGGAATTATAGGGGAATATCTGGGAAAAATTATACTTACGCTGAATCATACCCCGCAGTTTATTGTCAGGGAGAGTATCAACACAGATGGAGAAAAGAGATGAAGAGAAAAATCATGATATTGGGGGCCGGAATCTATCAGGTACCACTTATACGAAAAGCAAAAGAAATGGGACTTGAGACTCTGGTTGTAAGTATACCGGGGGATTATCCGGGAATTCCAATGGCAGATCGTTTCTTTCCATTGGATACAAGAGATTACGAGGGGATTCTCCAGGTGGCACAACAGGAAAAGATTCAGGGGATCTGTACTTCCGGAACGGATGTGGCAGTGCGGGCCATCGGTTATGTATGTGAACATATGGGGCTTTCCGGAATCCATTTTTCAGCAGCAAAGCGGGCAACGGATAAAGCACTTATGAAGGAAGCTTTTCACAGACATCAGGTTTCCACAGCAGATTTTCATAAAGTTTGTTCCAGGGAAGAAGCTTTGCAGGCAGCAGAACAAATCGGATATCCGGTAGTCGTAAAAGCAGTGGACAGTTCCGGGAGTCGGGGAATCTTAAAAGCCGGGAATGGGCAGGAATTACAAGCAGCGTTCGAAAATGCCCGGGCTGTAACAAAGAAGAATTATGTACTGGTGGAAGAATGGCTGGATGGAGAAGAAATCGGAGTCGATGCTTTTATGGGAGAAGAGAATCTGGAGGTATTTTTTCCGCACAGAAAATTTATCTGCCGGGCAGCGAATACCACGATTCCTTCCGGGCATCGATTTCCCTTTGATGGTTCACCAAGGCTTGATCAGGAGCTGAGATTGCAGATCTTAAAGGCAGCAAAAGCGCTTGGATTGAAAAACTGTCCTTTAAATGCGGATGTTTTTGTAAAAGGGGATAAGGTCTGGATCATTGAGATGGGAGGAAGAACAGGGGCTACCTGTATTCCGGAATTGATTTCAGTGAATCAGGGATATGACTGGTATGAAAAGATCCTTCAGGCAGCATTGGGTGAAAAGCCTGATTTTTCAGGAAAATCCAATGTTTCCTGCATGGCAAAACTTGTATTTTCTCCGGTAACGGGAAAGATTCGCAAAATAGACAGGGAGGGAATCGAAGCATTGAAGAAACAGGAGATTCTCTGTCAGATGGATTACAAGGAAGGAGATATGGTGGAGAAAGTCTTAAATGGAACAGACCGGATCGGGCATATTTTGATGAAGACAGAAGAGGAAAGAAAACTGAATCAGGCTCTGGGGAAACTTTACAGTTGTATCTGGCTGGATCAGGGGAATTTGGAGGAACTATGGAAAAGATAAAGGATTATCTCTTACTGCATCTGAACATTCTGTTATTTTCGTTTACCAGTGTATTGACGAAACTGGCATCCATTCAGTTTAATCGTCATGGCATCTATGACATTCGACTATATCTGTGTATTTTTCTGATGTTTTTGAATTGCTTTATCTATGCAATAGCCTGGCAGAAGGTGATTAAACGGTTTGAGTTAAATGTAGCTTATGCAAACAGAAGTGTTTATTTGATCTGGTCTCAGGTCTGGGCTGGATTGATTTTTCATGAGAATTTATCCGTTATGAATATTGTTGGTATGTTGGTGGTATTAACAGGAGTGTTGGTGGTGCAGAAATATGAATAAATATATGCTGTTGCTTTATATTGGAACTTTTTTTACTGCATTTTCGCAGCTTTTATTAAAACAGAGTGCAAACAGAAGTTACAGGCATCCTGTTTTTGAATATCTGAACTGGCGTGTGATCACTGCTTACATAATTTTTTCAGGGGTTTTACTTTTGAATACATATGCCCTTACGCAAGTAGATATGAAATATGGTTCGATCATAGATACGTTCAGTTATGTGTTTGTAATGATTTTATCCTGTCTCATTTTAAAAGAGAAGTTTACAAAGGGGAAAGTAATTGGAAATCTTTTGATTATTGCAGGGATTATTTTATATCAGATGTAAAAAAGACAGACGTTCCAAACCGTACATTTGTACACCGGTTGGAACGTCTGCTTTTTTCAGGAAAAATAGTCAAAGATTGTTTTTACGATATATTCTTTCTCTTCCATAGAAAGACCATAATACAGAGGCAGACGTACCAGACGCTCACTTTCCTTTGTTGTATACCGGTCTTCTCCGGAAAAACGACCGTATTTTTGTCCGGCAGGAGATGTGTGAAGGGGAATATAGTGAAAAACACTCATAATGCCATGCTCTTTCATATAGGCAATAAAGTCTGTCCGGGACTGGAGATCCGGAAGTTTGATATAATACATATGAGCATTGTGTTCACAATACTCCGGAACAAACGGTTGTTCCAGATATCCTTTTTGGGCAAGAGGACGGAGTCTTTCGTCATAGAATTGATAAGTATCCATGCGGTCTTTCTGGATGGTATCGGCCTGTTCCAGCTGTGCCCAGAGATAAGCTGCATTCATATCGCTTGGAAGATAGGAGGAACCATAGTCCTGCCAGGTGTATTTATCCACCTGACCACGGAAAAACTTACTTCGGTTGGTTCCTTTTTCCCGGAGAATCTCCGCTTTTTCCAGATAATTTTCCTCCTGGAAAAACAGAGCACCCCCTTCTCCCATACTGAGGTTTTTCGTTTCATGAAAACTCAGGCAGCCGAAGTCTCCGATCGTGCCGAGAAATTTTCCTTTATAGCGGGAGGAAAATCCCTGGGCGGCATCTTCGGTAACCTTCAGGTGATGGCGGGAGGCAATCTCCATGATGGTATCCATTTCACAGGCAACACCTGCATAATGAACCGGAACAATTGCTTTTGTACGGGAAGTAATGGCATCTTCGATCAGAGTTTCATCAATATTCATGGTATCCGGACGAATATCCACGAAAACAAGAGATGCACCTCTTTGAACGAATGCATCTGCAGTGGATACAAAAGTATAAGAAGGAAGAATCACTTCATCTCCAGATTTGATATCTGACAAAAGGGCTGCCATTTCCAGTGCATGCGTACAGGAAGTAGTGAGCAATGCATGATTTACAGAGAACTGTTGCGTAAACCAGTTGCTGCATCTTTTGGTAAATTCTCCATCTCCACAGATCTTTCCATTGCGGATTGCTTGTTCTATGTAGTTCAGTTCGGTTCCGACGAAAGGCGGAATATTAAAATCAATCATGATACACTCCTTGGAAATCGATTGAGTTAGTAATTTAAAAACAAAATCATTGTAGCACACATAGGGGAAAAATGGAATAATTAAGTAACTGCTCTGTTGCTTTCTTAATACAAATATAGTATACTTAATAATTGGTTAACAAATTTAATAAAATTGCAAAAAAAGTAATGAAACTTTAGGAGGAGGACAACGGTGAAAGAATCATGGAAAAGAGTATTGACAATCCTTTTGACTCTGGCAATGCTTTTTACAAACTGCAGTCCGGTATTGGGTGCGGAAGAATCGGGACAAACTGCAGAGACAGAGATTCCCTGTAACTATATTTTCATGCAGGATGATGGGGAGTATCAATCGATTATTCTGGAAATCGGAGATGAGGAGGAAGACATTCTGGATGGAGCAGCTCTTACATACCGGGATGGAAATGGAGATTTTATTGAAGTACAGGCAGAAGAAGTGCAGGAAAACCTGGCAGCTTTTCTGATTCCTGTTGCACAAGAGGATCAACAGCGCGTATTTGTTTCCGCACAGGCGGTAGTGCAGGGAACGGTACATACAGTAAAAATGGACAATAAGGAAGAAATGGAACATGTGGAGGTTTCTGAGGAACAGGCGACTTCTGTAGTGGAAGAAGTACAGGGAGAGTCCGTGGATACTGAGAATGCTTCAGAAGAAGCACTGGATTCGGAAACGGCCAGACAGGTTCAGGAATGTGTGATCACATCAGAGGAAGGTGTGACTGCAGAGGAGATTGAAACTGCCATAGAGGAGACCAACAACCTGCCTGTGACAGAATCTCGGGAAAATGAAACACTTGCGGAAAAACCGGAAGAAAAAGAAGATTATATTGTGGTTCTCGATCCAGGGCATGGAGGTTCAGACGGAGGAGCTGAAAATGCTTATGGAGAAGATTCCGAATCGATACTCACTTTGAAAATTGGAACTTATCTGAAAGCAGAATTGGAAAAATATGCAGAGTTATCGGTTTTCATGACACGTGAAGATGATACTTATGTAGGATTAAGTGATCGTGTTCAGTATGCAGTAGATAAAAAGGCGGATATTCTGGTCAGTCTTCATTTGAATTCTTATGAGTCTAGTTCTGCCAACGGTGTGGAAATTCTTGTTCCAAGAACCGGACGATACAATACAGAAGTGGCAGAAAATGCAGAACATCTGGCGAATAATATTCTGGAACGCATCACATCTTTAGGACTTTATAACCGGGGCTTGAAATACAGAGACTCAGCATCTGGAGGAACTTATCCAGATGGAAGTACTTCGGATTATTATACGATTATTGAAAAAGGTATGCGTGCAGGCATTCCTTCCATTATTGTAGAACATGCATTTATCAGCGGTGAGCAGGATGCACAGTATCTGGACAGCGAAGAAGATCTGATGAATTTCGCCAAAGCGGATGCCTACGGAATTGCTCAGTATTTTGGCATAGAGACTGGCGGCGAAGAATACGAGGAAGTACCAAAACCTGCCGGAGAATGGAAAAAAATCAATGGCAAATGGTATTATTACATAGGAAATGAAAAACAGACCGGCTGGATTGAGGTAGAGAGTAAGTGGTATTATCTGGATGCAGATGGTGTGATGCAGACGGGCTGGCAGAAAGTAGGCGGTTCCTGGTATTATCTGAATGGAGCCGGTGTGATGCAGACGGGCTGGAAGAAGATTGACGGTTCCTGGTATTATCTGAATGGATCCGGTGTGATGCAGACGGGCTGGAAAAAAATAGGCGAGTTCTGGTATTATCTGAACAGTGCCGGCGTGATGCAGACGGGCTGGAAGAAAATCGACAATAACTGGTATTATCTGAACAGTGATGGAGAGATGCAGACCGGCTGGCAGAGACTCAGCAGGAAATGGTATTACTTCAATGCAAGCGGCGTCATGTTGACGAACTGGCAGGAGATTGATGGCAAGTGGTACTATCTGAACAGTGCCGGTGTGATGCAGACGGGCTGGAAGAAATCCTCCGGTAACTGGTATTACCTGAATGGAGCCGGTGAAATGGTAACCGGATGGAAAAAAATTAACGGAAAATGGTACTATTTTAATGAATCCGGAATCATGCAGACGGGCTGGCAGAAAATAGACGGAGAATGGTATTATTTAGAAGACTCTGGTGAATGGAACCCGGATATGAAACGGACAGAAACAGAGGAGAACGATCAGACAGAAAACTCATATACGATTATGGGTGAAACTTCTTCGACAGAAGAGCAGATGATCAAAAATTTTCAAAGATCCGGATATGAATATCCTGCGGAGGAACTGGAAAAAGGAGGAGCCGGGGATCTTGCTGTTTTTTGTAAGATCATAAAAGAAGAAGCAGAAGCAGAAGGTGTTCGGGCAGAGGTCCTTTTTGTACAGGCTATGAAGGAGACCGGCTGGCTGCAGTTTGGTGGAGATGTAAAAATTACACAGTTTAATTTTGGCGGTCTGGGAGCAACCGGAAACGGAGAACCCGGAGAAACTTTTCCGGATGTGAGAACCGGGATCAGAGCGCAGGTACAGCATCTGAAAGCTTATGCTTCAGAAGAAGATCTGGTCAATGAATGTGTAGATACTCGTTTTACCTATGTGACCAGAAACTGTGCGCCTTATGTAGAATGGCTGGGATCACAGGAAAATCCAAATCATGTAGGCTGGGCAGCATCAGAAAGATATGGATATGAGCTGGTCGAAATGATCCATACGTTAAAAAATATGTAAAGTAAGATTCCCTGAGGGCAAGAATAGCCCTTGGGGATTTGTTTTTTATGGGATAATATTGTATAATAATTTTAACTACAGAAAATGGGAGAGAAACGATTTGAAAAAATATTGTGCAGCATTTTTACTTGCTTTGCAAATGGTCGGTTTTGTATGGACACCGGTCAATGCAGATGCAGGAGAAAACAGAATAACAGAAGTGCAGCTTCAAGAAGAAGGAAAAACAGGGATCTGGAGGAAAGAAGGAAGAAAATGGTATTATCGTTGGGAAAATGGAGATTGTCTGAAAGATACCTGGTTCTTTTTTGAGGATCATTGGTACTATCTGAAAGAAGACGGGAAAATGGCAGTGGACTGGGAAAAAATAGAAGGGCATTGGTATTATTTCTCTGATACAGGAAGAATGAAATGCGGATGGATTCACGATAAGGACGCCTGGTATTTTGCTGATGAAGAAGGAAAGATGGTTACCGGATGGAAAGAGATTCAGGGAGAACGGTATTATTTTGAGGAAGAAACAGATGGAGAAGGAAGAATGAAGACCGGATGGATGTGCGAAAAAGGGAAATGGTACTTTTTCAGCAAATCCGGAAAACTGAACAGAAATAAAAATCAGTATTCCCTGGGGCAGGTGTTCCGATTAGGGGATTCTGGAGAATGGATAAAGGAATAATTGCGGAATATGGGAATGATGACAGTTATTAAAATTTTTCTGGCAACAGCAGGACTGTTGGTTCTTGCTTTTGGACTGGGATTGCTCTGGGTGAAAGAAGGAAGAGAAGACAGCAGTCTGGAGATTCTTATGAAAGGGATCGTTACGGCTTTTGCAGCTTTTGAGATTGCGGCACTTGGAGCAACTGCTGCAAATCTGCCGTATCATGTTCTTGCGTTGGGGTATCAGGGAGTTGTGATTCTGACAGCAGCCGGTTCTTTTTATGTGAAACGAAGTATACTCAGAACATTGGGAAAAAGAATCTTACAGAAACAATGGAAATCCTGTGTCTGGTATCTGCCCGCATTGCTGTTGATTGTGTTTCAGGTTTATGTGGGGACAGTCGATACACATATTGATGATGATGATGCTTTCTATGTTGCAACCGCATCTACTACGCTTGAAACAGACAGTTTGTTTCAATATAGTTCCTATACAGGAGAAAGAATGGAAGAGAAGCCAGCCAGATATGTGCTTTCTCCCTTTCCTGTGTTTATTGCCATGCTCAGTGAAATTTACCGCATGCCGCCTGCTGTTTTTGCACATACATGCATACCTCTTCTAATGATTCCTCTTGCTTATATGGTTTATTTTTTATTTGGCCGATTCTTATTCGGAAAAAGCAGGAAAAAAAGAGGAATTTTTTTATTGCTGATTGCCTGGATGAATTTATTTGGTTATTATTCAATCTATACAGCATCTACGTTTTTGCTGATTCGTATCTGGCAGGGAAAAGCTTTGCTGGCGTCAGTTTTTATTCCGCTGCTGCTTTTTTATCTGTTAAAGTGGTATGTGGAGAAAAAACAGCAAAAGAAAATGTGGTATCTGTCTGTGGTATCCCTTGCGCTTGCCTTATGCTCTTCTATGGGGATTTTCTTTGCACCACTGATGATTGGAGTAAGCGGATTGCTGAAATGTGTGAAAGAGAGAAAATCAATCATTCTGTTTTACACAATTCTCCTTTGTATCCCCTGTGGAATCTTGGGAGTTTTATACCTTTTTGTAAAATAGGAGTTTTTGTATGAAGGAAATATGGGATTTGACAAACGATATGTGGGAATTATACAGAGGGCAGGGATGGTATCTGTTTTGTTTTCTGGCTGCAGTTGTGTGTTTACTTTTGAAGAGAAAAGAAAGTAAAAAAGCAAGATTTTTGTCTGCGTACAGTATACTCATGTTGTTTCTTTTCTGGTGTCCCGTGTCAGCAAAGCTGATTATGGATTATGGGATCGGCAGAAGTGTCTATTGGAGAATGTTCTGGCTTTTCCCCATAACACTTCTGATCGGATGGGTGCTTACTGTTCTGGTGTGTAGTACAAGGAAAAAAAACATACAGACTTTGCTTCTGGCAGGGAGTTTGGTCCTTACAGCAGCAGGAGGAACCTGGATCTATCGGGAAGATGTATTTCAGAAAACGACCAATCTTTATAAAATTCCTCAGACTGTGATTCCAATCTGCCAGAAGATGCGGGAGTATCCACAGGAAGAAACCATAAAAGCAGCCGTAGCAGATGATTTACTTTCTTATATTCGTCAGTATGATCCTGGAATTCATATGGTTTATGGGAGAAATACGACAAAAGATTTTCAGGCAGAAACGATGGAGGCTGCTGTTTTGTATGGGGTACTTCATGAAGAACAGCAGGACAGAGAGACTTTTGTGTCTGCAATAGAACTGTCGGAGTGTAATTTTCTGGTGCTGAAAGGGGATCATCCGGTGAAGAAATGGGCAGATTTGGAATATGAAATGCTTTTAGAAGTGGATGGGTATTATTTATACTATACCGGTTAAGCAGGGTTGTTTTCTGAAAAGCAATATGATATATTATTAGCAGATTGTTAAATTTTAATTCAAAATATTACAAAATATTAACACAAAATACGATGGGAGAATTGGTAAATAATGGAAAGACGCAGGAGAGATGAATTAAGGAGACTGGTGCGTGGAGGTCTTTGCACATTGCTTTTGGTTCTGTTTTCATTTATGTTTGGCTATGTATGGGACAGATATTATAGTCAGGGGTTATGGAAAGAGCCCTTTTATGCAAAGGGAAATGTAGTTATGGTAATTATCTACCTGATTGTTGCATTTTTGTTCTTTTCCGTTCTTGGAGGATTGAAAATAGGAACACTGCGCAGAACAAATGTAATGCTTTCCCAGATGGTGGGAATTCTTTGCCTCCATGTTGTGATGTATGGACAGATGATTTTGCTGTATCGTGGACTGCCTCCGGTTATGCCGCTTATGTTGCTGACTGTATCAGAGGTCATTCTGATTTATGCATTCAGCTATATTTTTGATTTTATTCTGAATGTATTATTTCCTCCCAGAGAACTTCTGGTAATTTATGGAGAATATCCGTTTCAGCCTATTTGTAATAAGATTGAATCCAGAAAAGATAAATTTCTGATTGGAGGAAGCATGAATGTTTCCGCAGGTTGGGAAGCCCTGCAGAAAGAAATTGACAAGTTCAAAGATGGCGGGGTAGTCATCAGCGATGTACATTCAGAAATGCGCAATCGTATTCTGAAATATTGCTATGCAAAAGAAATTCGTGTTTATATTACTCCGAAAGTATCCGATATTCTTCTTAGAAATGCAGAACCCCTTCATATCTTTGATACACCGCTTATGCTGGTAAGAGGAAGTGGGCTTACAATTGGACAGAAATTTTTTAAGAGACTGACGGATATTGTAATTTCACTGATCATGATTGTGATTGCTTCTCCTTTTATGCTGGTGGCAGCCATACTGATCAAGTCTTATGATCATGGACCGGTTCTGTTCAAACAGAAGAGACTGACGGAAGGAAGAAAGGAATTTTATGTTTATAAATTCAGGAGTATGATCGTAGATGCGGAAAAGGATGGAGTGGCAAGACTTGCCTCCGCCAATGATTCCAGAATCACACCGGTAGGAAAATTCATAAGAGCTACAAGAATGGATGAATTGCCCCAGCTGTTTAATATCCTGAAAGGGGATATGAGTATTGTAGGACCGAGACCGGAACGTCCGGAAATTGCAGAAGAGTATGAAAAAGAAATACCGGAATTTGCATACAGACTGAAGGTAAAAGCGGGACTTACCGGATATGCACAGATATACGGAAAATACAATACAACTGCTTATGACAAGTTGAAACTGGATTTGATGTATATAGAAGGATATCATATCCTGATTGATTTTAAATTGATTCTGACTACGATTAAAATTATTTTTATGAAAGAGAGTACAGAAGGAGTGGAAGAAGGGCAGGTGACTGCCGGGTCTTCCGAACAGAAGAAAAAGTGACTATGGAAAAATTGATTACAGTAATCATTCCTGCCTATAATTGTGCCGATACGATTGAGGCTGCTATTGAATCTGTGTTGAATCAGGAGGTTCCAGTTGAGATATTGGTGCTGAATGATCAATCACCGGATCATCTGGATGCAGTTATGGAAAAATATAAAGAGAATGAATCGGTTCATTATATTCACAATGAAAAAAATCTTGGAGCTGCAGGCAGCAGAAATAAAGGAGTTTCTATGGCAGAGACTCCTTATGTGGCATTTTTGGATGCAGATGATATCTGGGCAGGAGGAAAATTAAAAAAACAGCTTGAGAGGATAAAGGAAACAGGAGTTGTTTTATGTTCTACCGGACGGCAGCTGATGCGTCCGGACGGTACTTGCACAGAAAAGTACATTCCTGTAAAAGCAAGGATTACGTACAAAGAATTATTAAGACATAACAGCATTAACTGTTCCTCTGTTCTGCTGAAAACAGAAGTAGCCAGGGAATTTCCGATGGAGCATGAAGACAGCCATGAAGACTATATTACATGGCTGAAAATATTGAAGAAATACGGGATTGCTGCAGGAATTGATGAACCCCTTCTTCTGTATCGGCTTACTACGACTGGAAAATCCGGTAATAAATTGAAATCAGCAAGTATGAATTGGAAGGTATACCGGTATATGGGATTTGGATATATACGTTCCTGTTTCTATTTCTGTTCTTATGCCATTCATGGAATTATAAAATACTTATAAGAGATGTTGATATGGAGAGTGCTATGGGAGTTTTTTTGAAAACAATGTTTTTTTATGTGTTGAAACTGTTACTCGTGCCTTTGCGAATTCTTCCTGTTAAGAAAAACCGTATTTTATTTACCGGACTTACAGGAGGGAAAACGAATGAGTATTCCTGTAACCTGAAATATTTATGTGAGTATCTGGAAGAAAAGGAGCCGGGAAGATTTGAAATCTGCTGGGCTGTGAGTGAACCGGAAAATTACAGATTCCTGCAGGAAAAAGGATATAAAGTAGTCAAACATTTTACATTGGGGTCTTTTCCTGTGTTGATGACTGCAAAGGTCATCGTATCAAACGGTGCATATGCTCCCTGGTTCCCGTTTCGGAAAAGCCAGTATTTTATTAATACCTGGCATGGAGGCGGAGCTTATAAAAAAATAGAAAACAACAAGCCGGATGCAAACTGGTTTACCAGAAAGCGTGCGCAGATCTGTGCGGATAATATCAGTCTGTTTGTATCTACCTGTAAAGCGGCAAGTGAAAAACTGTTTCGAGGTGCTTTTTTATATAAAGGAGAGATTATGGAACAGGGAATGCCACGAAATGATAAAATTGTACGTCAGGAAACAGAAGAACAGGCTGCAAAAGTAAAAAAAGAATATGGACTTTCTCCGGAAGATAAGATTGTTTTGTTTGCACCTACCTACAGGCCGGAAGCAGCTGTGATCACACTGGATGCAGATAAACTTCTGGAGTGTCTTGGACAAGATGGAAAACACTGGTATTTTATGAGAAGAGCCCATCGTTATCAGAACGGATATCAGATTCAGGTGACAGGAAAGAAGATTCTGGAAGCGGGAGATTATCCGGATATGCAGGAACTTCTTTGTGCAGCCGATGTATTGATTACAGATTACTCTTCCTGTATCTGGGAATATTCCTTCTTATACAGACCTTGTTTTCTTTATACGCCGGATCTGGACAGTTATATTAAAAACACAGGATTTTATACAGATATCTATGAGTGGCCATTTCCATTGTGCCGGACAGAAGAAGAGCTGTATGAAAAAATAGAACACTATGATGAAAATGAAAACCGGGCAAAGATTCAGGCGCATCACCAAGCTTTGGGAAGCTGTGAGTCAGGAAGAGCCTGTGAAGCCTTGACAGAAAGAATCAAACAAGTTACTGGTGTAAAATGATTTTATGGAGGAAAAAAAAGAATGATATTTGGTGCAATATTGGCAGGCGGTGTAGGATCAAGAATGAATATTTCCGATATGCCGAAACAGTTTTTACCTTTAGGGGACAAGCCGATTATTATCCATACACTGGAAAAATTTCTTTTATGTGAGAGAATTGATGAGATTTATATTGGCGTTCATCCCAATTGGCTGGTTCATATGGAAGATCTCATTCAAAAATACGTAAAAATCAGAAAAGAGCAGATTCATATTGTAGCAGGTGGAGGAGACCGAAATACTACAATTATGAATCTGGTAGATCAGATGGAAAAGGATTTTGGAAGTTCAGAGGAACATTATATTATCACACATGATTCGGTCCGTCCTTTTGTTACTGCAAGAATTATTAATGATAACATTGATACCGTCTTGAAATATAAAGCCTGTGATACAGTCGTTGCGGCAACGGATACGATTGTAACATCAAAAGATGGGAATGTAATTACAGAAATTCCAAATCGTCAGTGGATGTACCAGGGACAGACACCACAGAGCTTTCAGATAAATCTGTTAAAGAAATGGTATTATGATCTGACAGAAGAGGAAAAGGCAATTTTAACAGATGCCTGTAAGATCGGTGTAGTAAGAAATGCAGAAGTACGCCTTGTAAGAGGAGAAGTATCCAATTTGAAAATAACCACAGTAACAGATTACAAAGTTGCGCAGGCAATGGTTGGAGGAAATCTAATTGATTAATTATGTATATCAGCTGGTCAGCCCACAGGTATTTTCCGTTAAGTATGAAGATATTGCTTTTGAAGATAAAGTAATCATACGGCCCAAATATATGGCCGTATGTCATGCAGACCAGAGATATTATCAGGGAAAGAGAGACAGAAAGGTTCTCAGAAAAAAACTTCCTATGGCTCTGATCCATGAATGTTGCGGAGAAGTGGTCTATGATCCTTCTGACACTTTTTCCAGAGGGGAAGCTGTAATTCTGATACCAAATGTACCGGGAGAAAAAAAATCCGGTATTTATGAAAACTATGCGAAAGGTGCAGCATTTCTTTCCAGTGGAAGAGACGGATTTTTGCAGGAATATATTGCTCTTGATCCGAATCGGGTCGTATCTGCAGGAACGGTTCCGGGCAATATTGCAGCAATCAGTGAGTTTGTCAGTGTGGCAGTTCATGCTGCTGGCAGATTTCAGAAACTTTCTCATGCATGCAGGGACAGAATCGGAATCTGGGGTAATGGAAGTCTTGGATTTGTGGTTGCCTGTGTGCTTCGAAAGCTTTATCCGGAAAGTAAGATCATTGTGATTGGACGAAATGAGAGGAAGCTTACTTATTTTTCTTTTGTGGATGAGGTTTATAAACCGGAAGAGCTTCCGGAAGATTTTGCGGTGGATCATGCATTTGAGTGTTGTGGGGGAGAAGGCAGTTATACAGCCATTGAAGATATTATTCGAGTGATCAATCCGCAGGGAACGGTGATGCTTATGGGCGTATCAGAAAACAGGGTACCTGTGAATACAAGAGATATTTTGGAAAAGGGGCTTCTCTTTGTAGGAAGCAGCCGTTCAGGGAGAGAAGATTTTGAAAAAGCTTCTGAATTTATGCAAGATCCTATGGTCCAGAATCGACTGCGTCTGATTATTTACGAAGACGCTCCTGTGACAAGTATTGATGACTTGCACAGAGTGTTTCACAATGATATGAACACACCTTTTAAGACAGTATTCCGTTGGGAAATTTAGAAAATAAGGAGATAAAAGCTATGCATGCAATCAATCCGGAAATCGAAGCACTCCAGAAAAAATCTCTGGAGATTCTTGTGTTTTTTAAGGAATTCTGTGACAAACACAATTTGTTGTTTTATTTTTGCGGTGGATGCTGTATCGGCACTTTGCGCCATCAGGGATTTATTCCATGGGATGATGATATTGATGTATTTATGCCAAGAAACGATTATGAAAAGCTGTGCAGATTATGGAAAAGAGAAGTGCCTGCTGATCAATATATTCTGTGCAGAGCGGACGAAAATCATTTTATCCGTTCACAGCTGACGGCAATCGTGGATCCACATACAACCTTTATTAAAGAGAATCAGAAAGATTTGGATATTCCGCATGGAATTCGTCTGGAAGTATTGCCTCTGGATGGATGTCCGGATTCCCGGATCAAAAGAAAAATCCAGATTTTCTGGGGCCTGGTTTATCAGGTATTCTGTTTGCAGGATCCGCCTACCAGCAAGGGAAAAATACCGGAACTATTGGGAAAGGCAGCGTTGTGTTGTTTTCCGGGTTGGAAACGGAAGACAAAAGTATGGAAATTTGCAGAGAAGCAGATGTCTAAATATAAAATAAAGGACTGTAAGAAAATTACAGAATTATGTGTAAGATTCGAGTACATGACAAATGAATATCCGAAGGAGGCATTTGAAAAGGCTGTTTATAAGGAATTTGAAGGCTTACAGATGCCCATTCCGGTAGGATATGATGCCTATCTGAAAATGGCATTTGGAGATTACATGCAACTGCCTCCAAAAGAGAAACAGATTCCAAAGCACGAGGCAGTATTGATCGATGTGGACAGAGGATATGAGTATTACAGAGGAAAAAATATTGAGTAAAAAAACAATCTGCCTGGTTACAAAGAATATGTCGGTAGCAGGAGGCGCCCAGAGAGTTACTTCTCTTATGGCTAAGGAACTTTCTTCATATTATAATGTAATCGTAGTTTCCGCCATGACAGATGCAGACGGGAAAATTGCATATGATTTTCCCGAAAATGTTAAAGTAATCAAGGCTACAAAAGGAATCAAAAATGCGACAAAGGCAGTTTTGCCCGCAGCAAAAAAAATCAGAAAAACATTAAAGGATCAGGATGTAAAAGTTATCTTTTCCGTGGGTGCAGGTGCCTATCTCTTTGTATATGCTTTTTCTGTTTTTACAAGGCAGAAAAGAGTGTTATGTGAACATTCCAGCCTGGCAAACAGAATTGATATTCGGACTGCGCAGAAATTTTATGAATGGCTTGGAGCGAAAACAGCGCATCAGGTCATCACATTAACAAAAAGAGATGCGCTTCATTATGAAGAAAAATTTCATATAAAAAATGTAAAAAATATTTACAACTGGCTGGATCTGCAAACGGTACAGCGTTCCGCAGGATATGCTAAAACTTCGAAGAAAATTCTTACTGTGGGTAGAATTTCGAAAGTAAAAGGGTTTGATATGTTGCTGGACATTGCCCAAAAGGTTCTTCCTGCGCATCCCGATTGGGAATGGCATGTCTATGGAGATGGTCCTCTTTTACCGGAAATCCGTCAGGAGGCAGAAAAACGCCATTTAGAGAAACAACTTCTGTTTCAGGGGCAGTGTTCGGATATCTATGAAAAATATGGAGATTACAGTTTTTATGTTATGACTTCTTATCACGAAGGACTTCCAATGGTACTCTTGGAAGCACAAGCCAATTACCTTCCGGTTATCAGTTTTGACTGTGAAACCGGACCGGCAGAAATTATAACAGATTCTGTAAATGGATATCTGGTTCCTGTTTATGATAAGACGGTTATGTGTGAAAAAATCAACTTTCTGATAGAAAATGAAGAAGTAAGAAACAATATGTCTGTTCATTCACAGGATACACTGGATCGGTTTGACAGAGAAACAATCGTAAAAATCTGGAGAAATTTAATTGAGAGGTTATAAAATGCGAGAGATTTCGGAAGTTCAGGAGATTCAGGCGATTGCTTTGGATATCCTGGAATATATTGATCGAATATGCAGGGAAAATCAACTGCATTATTTCATGTCCGATGGAACGTTGCTGGGTGCAGTCAGACATAAAGGCTATATTCCTTGGGATGATGATGTAGATATTTGGATGCCGAGAGAAGACTACAAAAAAATAGAAGAAATCATTAATCAAGATTCCAACGCACATTATCGATTGATAAACAGGCAAAATACCAGAGGATATATTTATGGATTTGGAAAGGTCATTGATACCAGAACCTTGCTGATTGAGAATATTGAAAAAAAATGTAAAATGGGAATTTATGTGGATATTTTTCCTTATGATGGATTGCCGGGAAAATGTAAAGAAGACTATGAAAAACATGTAAAAACATGTCTGTTCTGGGATCGACAGCGTTATCCGGCTTTTTGCAGCTATAAGACGGTCTGTCGGAATTATACGACAGGCAACAGAAGAAGATTTTTTACCTGGATCATACGGAAATGCATTGGCGGTAAAAATATTCTGCGGCTTATGGATAAACTCAGTCAGAAATATCCGGTGGAGGGAGCAGAATTCGTAGGATGTCTCACTTCCGGTTATAAAGCAAAGGATATGATGCCTGCCTGGGTTTGTTCGGAGACGGTGGATATGGCTTTTGAAGATAAAGTGTTTCAGGCACCCAGAGGATACGAAACCTTTCTGGAAATTGAATATGGAGATTATATGAAACTTCCGCCAAAAGAAAAACAAGTATCTCATCATGATTTTAAAGCATGGTGGAAAGAGGATGAGCGATAGAGTATGAAAAATTTTTGGAAATTTGTCAAGACATCAGGAATTTACTTTGTTGGTACAGTACTGCAGAAGCTGATTACTTTTTTTCTTCTGCCCATATACACGGCTTATATCAGTCCAAAAGATATGGGAACGTATGATGCAGCAATTGCATACATTACGTTTTTATGCTCGGTTCTCTTTCTTGATATCTGGAGCGGAATCATGCGTTTTACCTTCGAGTATGAAGGGGATGAACGGAAAAAACCCATAAACAGCGGGCTGGCGATTTTTGGATGTTCTGCAGTTTTGTATACGATTATTATGGCAGCAGCAGGATGTATTTTTCACATTAAGTATCTGCCATTTATGTATTTTTATGGATTATTAATGAATATGCAGAATCTGATGGGATATCTGGCAAGAACCTACCAGAAAAATACACTGTATACGGCATCCGGACTGATCAGTTCCTTTACAACTGTAATTTTCAATATTCTGTTCATTGTACTCCTTAAGATGGATTACAGTGCATTATTTATTTCCGGTTGTATGGGATATCTTTTAAATATTTGCATATTGGGATATGGAATCCGTTTTCCTCGTCTGATTTCATACAAAGATTTTCAACCGCTGTTGTTTAAAAGGCTGTTTTTATTTTCTGTGCCTCTTTGTATGAACTCGGTAGCTTACTGGTTTCTTACAAGCTACAACCGGGTAGCAATCACCAATGTACTGGGAGCAGATGCGAATGGTATGTATAGTATTGCAGGGAGATTTGCTTCTTTTATTACATTGTTTACGACCTGCTTTAATATGGCCTGGCAGGAAATGTCCTATTCCAGAGAAGCTTCGGCAGATGGAGATAAAGAAAGCTTTTATACAAGTGCTTTAAATTCCTACATTAAATTTCTCGGAATGGGAATTGCAGTGTTGATTCCGGCTATTTATGTGATATTTCCCATTATGATCAATGAAGCGTATGCGCCTGCAAGAGTTCTTGTTCCTTATTATCTTCTGGGAACAGTGGCATCATCTGTCAGTGCATTTCTGGGAAATATTTTTACAGCTATTAAAAAGAATAATATTTTATTCTATACTACAGTAATTGGAAGTGTAGTCAATGTGACAATGGTTCATTTGCTTTTGCCGCGGGTTGGTGTGCAAGGAGCAAGTATGGCATTGTTTACCGGATTTTTCATCAATATTATCATTCGGATTCGCGTTCTTATGAAAGAAATTAAAGTACACATGGACTGGAAATTCCTGCTTGCTTATCTGGTATGGATGATCCTGGTAATCTGGATTTATAATACAAGAGGAATTGTATGGAATATAGTATCGGTATTCTTGGGAATACTGCTGACTGTTTTTGTGTTTAAAGATATGATTTTTCAGATTCTGGCAAGTATAAAAGAAAAAATGGGTAAAAAAACAGTTCAGAAATGAAGAGAGTAATAGTGAAATGAAAGGACAAGATATGTTTGCAAAAGTAAAAAGTATTCTGGAGAATCCCTTCTGGGTGCTTTATGTGGTTTTATTCCTAATCTATGCATCCGCTGAGAAACATGCTGCAATTGTGCTTAGTATTCCAAGAAAAGCAATGCTGATTGTAGCCTGCTGTATTTTATTATATAAAGTAATTACTGTTCCGAAAATGTTTATGAATAAACATACGGTTATTTTCGCAGTATTTGTCTGCTTGAATTTCATTACAGCATTGATTCACAGACAGTATAATCTGTTTGACAATGTCAGTTCGACTTTGTACATTGCAGTGGGAGGTCTGTTGTTTCTGAATCAGACTTACGGAAAAACAAGACAGCAGGTAGATAGAGAAATGCTGCATATTTTAAAGCTGAATATTTATTTTCCTCTTCTTTATGCAGTAATCGCAGTGGGAATGCTGATTTTTAACGTGTCGATTATTCTGGAAGAGAATGGTGCCATATCAGCCTACGGCCTTTATGAAAATCGTCTCTGGGGATTGTATAATGCCAATCGGGCCGGAGCAATCTGTTTTATTTCAATCATGGCAAGTCTTTATCTGATTTGGAAATATGGAAGAAAGAAAAAATTTCTGTATTTTAACATTGGACTTCAGATGTTTTATCTGATTATGACACAGAGCAGAGGATCCTGGATTGCATTTTTAGGTGCAGCCTTTCTTCTCATTGTTTTTGTCTTTATCGGAATTGATCGGATGAAAACCTCTTCTTTTAAAGGCAGAGTCCGGTATTTGGGAATTACCATTGGAGTTATGGCAATTTTGATTCTGATGCCAAAAGCAATTTATAAGATCACGCCTATGATTATGGTTTCTTCCGAAGAGGAAACAGAGGAAGAGATTTCTTTTGAACGAATTGAAAATTTTGAAGAGGGAAATCTGGAAAGTGTCAGCAATGGTCGTGTGGAATTATGGAAGGCAGGATTGGAAGTGTGGAAACAACACCCGATTCTTGGTGTCGGGATGAATAATGTGCACGAATACGGACAGTATTTTGTTTCTGAGAAACGTGCAATCACCATGAAGGGAGGATTGTTACATAATTTATTTCTTACTGCGCTTGTATCATCGGGAGTGGTAGGATTCCTGGTTCTTATGTTGTTTTTTGTACAGCTGGCAGTCCGGTGTGTAAAGGCCTGTTTCTTTCAGTCAGATCAGTGCAACAATATATTATGTGCCTGGATTGCCGGGCTGATTGCGATTAATCTGGTAGAAAATAATCTTATTTACTGGAATTGTATTCAGGCGATGGTTTTCTGGTTCGTATGCAGTTATTTTCTGTATGATACAAAAAAAGAAAAATAAGAAAACTGCGGTGCATGACTTTTGGATGCATCGCAGTTTTCTTTTATTTTTTGATTTTTACGCCGTTTTTATCTACCTGATATCCATCGGGAGTCGTGGTATTGGTAAGCATTACACCGTTTTCATCTACGTAATATTTATCATCGATCCAACAGCTTTCCATGCGTACGCCGGATTTGTTGAAGTAATACCATTTGCCGGAGATTTTCAACCATCCGGTAACCATGGCACCGCTGCTTTTCAGATAATAGGTTTTCTGATCCAGTTTCAGCCATCCGGTCGCCATAGTACTGTCGGAATTAAAATAATACCAGATTCCATCCAGCTTCAGCCATCCGGTTGCAGCAGCACCGGAGGAAGTCAGGTAATACCATTTGCCGTTCTTGCACCATTTGTTGGATACCATGATACCATTGGAATCTAAGTAATAAATCTTATTTTTTACGGTCTGCCATCCGGTAGTCATAGCTCCATCTGCGTTTAAATAATACCAGTTATTTTTGTCTTTGAGCCATCCGGTCATCATTTTACCGGAGGATTTCTCCAGGAAATACCATTTACCGGAATCTTTGAGCCATCCGGTCATCATTTTACCGGAGGATTTATTCAGGAAATACCATTTACCGGAGTCTTTGAGCCATCCGGTTACCATTTTACCGGATGTATTCAGGTAATAACGTTCTTTGTTGACTGTGATCCAGCCAGTCTGCATGACGCCATCCTGATTAAAATAATACCAGTTTGACTGAGAGTTGAACCATCCGGTTACCCGGTATCCGGAACTGTCAAAATAATACCAAAGACCATGGATTTTCATCCACTGACTTTTGGGATAACTGCCGTCACTGAGCTGATACCACCAGCCTTTTGCATTGTGTTTCCAGTTTGGATCCACATAGTTTTCAATGAGTTTTCCATTTTCATCATAGTAATCATTAGAAACATAAGTATCTCTTACCATGGCACCGGAAGTATCAAAGTAATAATAGTCTCCATTGATTTTCTTTTTACCGGTCACCATTTTACCGGAGGATTCAAAGTAATACCGGTTATTATCAATGTCAGCCCAACCGGTCTGCATAATTCCGTTGGAATTAAAATAATAACGGATATTATCCTGTGTCAGCCATCCGGTAGCGGCATTTCCGTTTTGAGTAAAATAGTAGGAATTTCCGGAATCATCTTTTGCCCATTTATCGGAAGAGGCAAATCTGGAATCTTCAAACAAAAATACATTGTTTTGATAAGTGACGAATCCTGTATGGGCAGTTGCAAGACCATCCAGATAATAAATTCTGGTATAAGGACTGTTATTTTTTGCGGTGGCTACTACTTCTTTATTGGTTGGTGTGTTGGTGGACAGGGACCATCCCATGTTGATTACAATGGCAGGGAGATCATTGGTATACCAGCCAGTGGCATATAGCGTTGTGCCCATGTCGGAAAGATTCAGAAGAGCATCCAGTGTGCTGATTTCATCATCGGAGGTTTCACTGGATACATAAGAATAATTTCCTGTCATAATAGCAATCTGTGGACTGAGCGTCTGCAAATAACTCCAGGTATTGGAACCGTAGAATCCATGATGACCCAGTTTCAAAATGTCTACCTGACCTAATTCTTCGGCAAGGGCAGTTTCCGCACCTTCGTAATTGTTAATGTCACCGGCAAGAAATGCAGTTTTTCCATTGACGGATACTTTTACGCCAAGAGAAAAATAGTTGGCATCCGGTTTGGGATTGGTCATATAATCCGTTCCGTAGTGCATGATTTGAATCTGCATATCACCCAGTGTGAAGCTGGGAGTGGAAGTATGGCCGGAAAAATCATCGAACATACCGGTTCTTTCAGAAGCAACGCCTTCTGACTCCAGGTTATTGTTGGGGTCCAGCGGATTGGATGGATCTACCTGATCCGTTTCCGGAATGTCACTGGTTTCCATGTTGTCGCTTTCTGCTGAATAGAAAGAAACGCTGTCTGTGTCATCATAAACCCCGCCTTCTTTTGGGAGAGACAGATTCCAGGGGGTACTGTCCTGATTTTTTTCTGAAGCAGTACAGATAAAGTCATAACCATTTTCTGTAGTTACGGTATAATTGTCCGGTGTTTCTAACTGAATGGTGTAAGAGATCGGCTCTTTCTTGTCATCATACTTCGGAAGATCTTCGATGGAATAAGACCAGAGATCGCTTTCTTCTTCCGGTGTGACTTCAGCAGTTACCGTATCGGAGGAATCCGGTCTCGTCACCTGAACGGTTACGGAAGAAGGGCGGGATTCGGATGCATTGGAATCGTCATCCCAGGTGATACTGCCTGTGACAGAGACTTTTTCCGGATAAAGGGGTGCATCTTCTGCAAAGGATTGGATTAGAGTTGCGCCTGTTTCCTGTGCAGCTTCGATCATGTGGTCATATACATAAAGGTTGTCCCAAAGATTGCCGGAATTCGAGATGTAACTGTCTTTATATTCTTGAATATATACACGTTTCGGATGAAATTCACGAATGATTTCATCGGCTGAACCAATGTGGTCACTATGGGGATGGGTTCCGATATAAAATTCAAAGTTGCTGCTGTCAACTCCCAGGGAAGACAGATAGGAGATTACAATATCTTCGTATCCTGCATTCTTGATAATACCTGGACGATCCGGATATCTGGAGTCACTGCCATCCGGATAATCATGGTCTTCTCCCGAATCCACCATTCCGAATTTTCCATCGGATTCAAGAAGGATGGCATCGGTATTACCGGGAAGCGTAATAAAATGGATTTTAGAACTTCCGGAATAGGAAGGAGCGGCCTGTACAATTCCTGAATCAAAGGAAGTACAGGTAATAACAGTGGCAATTAAAGTAAGAATGGATGTGAAAAGTTTTCTTTGCCTCATTTTATGAAAAACTCCTTTGATAAATTTTGCTATATTATAGCATATTATTTAGAATTAGAAAAGTTTCGTTTTTATCAGTAAAGCGATGGGAACTGGAGATTGCTTGTATTTTGAGAAGGGGTATATTATAATGTTCAGTATCATGAAATCAGAGAATAATAGGGAAAAACAAGGAGATCGATATGGTTAGTGTAATCGTGCCGGCTTATAACTGCAAAGCCGTTTTGGAGCGGTGTGTTGCCAGTATATGCAGTCAGACCTACAGAAGGCTGGAAATTATTATTGTAGATGATGGATCAACAGATGGTACGTCCCAGTTGTGCGATGAATTGCAGGCAAGTGATGACAGAATCCGGGTGCTTCATAAAGAAAACGGAGGCGTGAGCAGTGCGAGAAATGCCGGACTTAAAGTTGCGCAGGGAGAATATGTGCAGTTTGTAGACAGTGATGACTGGATCAGAGAAGACATGACAGAAAATCTGGTTACAGCACTGAAGAGGACAAAGGTATCACTGGTAATCTGTGGGTATGTAAAACACGAAAAAAACAAAGTTACAGAAATTGTTCCACAAATGGCAGAAACGTGTCCGGTAAGAGAACTGGATCTTCAGGTAGAAGGGCTGTTTAAAAACTTTTATCTGAATGCGCCCTGGAATAAATTATATGTAAGAAAACAGATTACAAATGGATTTCCCGAAGAACTTTCCCTTGGGGAGGATTTGACTTTTAATCTTAAATATATTGAGAAAATTTCCAGTGTTACAATATTAGAAAAGGGATTATATCATTATGATTGTACGAATGAAGCTTCCCTGTCTCAGAAAAAGGACATGCAGCAGCTTGCTGTGAAAAAAAGGCTGTTTCGACTGAATCTTGACTTTTGCCGGAAATATCTGGATGTAAGAGATGGAATTCGTCAGTTGAGTGATAATTTTATGATTTCTACGTTATACTTTCTGGAAGATATTTATGAAAATCAGATGTTTACCAAAAAGGAAAGAAGAAAAGAAATGAAAAAATGGATTTGTGATGATTGTGTTCAGTATGCAAGCAGACATTGCCATTTGAAAACGAGAAACCGGAGAATGGGAAGCTGGCTGATTAAAAAACGTCTTACGCCTCTGGTTTATCTTATGATTATGTGTAAATCCGGAAAGAAATAAGGCAGGTGAATGAATCATGAACAAAATAAAAAGAATCGTAAGTTATGGAAATGTATCAGCAATATTATAGGACTCCTTTTGTAATCTGGGTAAATTACATGCCTATGAAGATATGGATGGAATACCGAATGGTTCAGTGTAACAATCTCTTTGAAAAAAGCGAATCGACACTGTTTTTTCGGTGAATCCCACACATTGAAATCCCGATAAAAAAATGATACAATATATAGGTTAAGTATACATTTGATAATGTAAGGAGAAAAGGATGAACATATTTAGAGAATTGTGGAAGAACAAAGATCTGGTTTGGAAACTGGGAAAAAATGATTTCAAGACCAAATATGCAGGTTCTTATTTCGGAATCCTCTGGGCTTTTGTACAGCCTATGGTAACGATTCTGATCTATATTTTTATTTTCCAGTTCGGTTTCCGTGTTATGGATACCCCTAATGGATATCCATATGCATTGTGGCTGATTGCCGGTATTATTCCCTGGTTTTTCTTTTCCGAGGGAGTGATCAATGCCACCAACTGTCTGCTGGAATACAGCTATCTGGTAAAAAAAGTAGTGTTTAAAATCAGTGTACTTCCTCTGGTGAAGATTTTGTCAGCGCTGTTTGTGCATCTGTTTTTTATTGTGTTTTCTGTAGTTGTGTATTTCCTGATGGGAAAAACACCCATTATTCAGATGATTCAGCTTGGTTATTATACGATATGTGCCATTTGTCTGATTACAGCATTGGCATATTTTACCTGTTCGATTGTTCCTTTTTTCAGAGATTTCGGAACGATCATTAATATTCTGATGCAGGTAGGCATGTGGGCCTGTCCGATTATGTGGGATATGTCAACCTTTCATATGCCTGAAAAAATTGCATTCCTGTTAAAACTGAATCCTATGTTTTATGTGGTACAGGGATATCGTGACAGTTTTATGGACGGAATCTGGTTCTGGGAGCGCCCGGGCATGACACTTTACTTCTGGGTGATCACGGTTTTACTTGGAATCGTGGGATTTACTGTTTTCCGCAGATTGAGAGTACATTTTTCAGATGTATTGTAGGAGGTACGAATGGACGATATTGTTGTTTCAATCAAAGATGTCAGCAAAGTATATAAATTATTTGATAAACCGGTAGACAGACTGAAAGAATCTCTGTCTCTCACACATAAATCGTATCATACAGACCATTTTGCACTGGAGGGAATTTCTCTTGACGTACACAAGGGAGAATGTGTGGGCATCATCGGAACCAATGGCTCCGGTAAATCTACGTTACTGAAAATTATCACAGGTGTACTCAGTCCTTCCAGCGGAAGTGTGGAAGTAAAGGGAAAGATCAGTGCGCTTCTGGAACTGGGTGCAGGTTTCAATATGGAATATACAGGAATTGAAAATATTTATCTGAATGGGACGATGCTCGGATTTTCCAGAGAAGAGATGACTGCAAAACTGGATGACATTATTAATTTTGCAGAAATCGGAGATTTTATCTATCAGCCCTGTAAGACCTATTCCAGCGGTATGTTTGCACGTCTTGCTTTTGCAGTTGCAATCAATGTGGAACCGGATATTCTTATTGTAGATGAAGCCTTGAGTGTTGGTGATATTTTCTTCCAGTCCAAGTGTTACCGGAAGTTTAATGAGTTTAAAGAAGCAGGAAAGACGATTATTTTTGTTACCCATGATATGGGAAGTGTGATCAAATACTGTGAAAGAAGTATGCTGATCAATAAAGGACATCATGTGTTGACCGGAACATCAGCAGAAGCGGTAGATGTATATAAGAAGATTCTGGCCAATCAGTACGATGACAGTGCAAAGACAGATTCCAGTGAAGAGGAAAAAGAAACAAGGACACAGGAGGAAGAGAAAAAAGCTTCCAAAGAGTGGAAACAGGATCTGATTTTGAATCAGCAGGTGGATTCTTATGGAAACGGGGAAGCGGAGATTGTAGATTTTGCTATTGTAGATGATCAGGGAAAGATCACATCGACGCTGAAAAAGAACAAACAGTTTCGTATCAAGATGAAAATCCGTTTTTATGAGGATATTAAGAATCCGATTTTTGCCTATATTATTAAAGACAGAAAAGGAACCGAAATTACAGGAACCAATACATTATTGGAAAATTATACGCCAAAGATGGGCAAAAAGGGAGAAGAAGTAGTCGTAAATTTTGATCAGGTTCTGAATCTTCAGAGTGGACAATATTTACTTTCTTTTGGATGTACCGGATATAAGAATGATGATCTGGAAGTGTTCCACAGACTTTATAATGCATGCTTTCTGGAAGTGTTTTCCAAGAAGGACAGCGTAGGATTCTACGATATGAATGCTACCGTATCTTATGATTCATAAAAAACATAGGGGATAGTGAGATGAGTGAGAGGATTGGGAAGGTTACACTAAATCTTGATTATTACGATGGTCAGGATTTCTACAGCGATGGTGCGATTGAAGAACATTTGCTTCAACTGGTAAAGGAGAATGAGCCGGATCTGTATCAGGATCTGATTCTCCGGGAGAAAAACTGGGCGGTGATGTATCATCTGTCGGAACAGCGGGAAAATATTCTTGCCTGGTATCCTATGGAGCCTTCGGCTTCTGTACTGGAAGTGGGAGCGGGATGTGGTGCCATATCAGGCATTCTTGCCAAAAAAGCAGGAAGAGTAGTCGCAAATGATCTGTCAAAAATGCGCAGTACTATTAATGCCTATAAGAATAAAGATGCAGATAATCTGGAAATCATGGTTGGAAATTTCAACCGGGTAGCAGATAATCTTGAGGAGACTTTTGATTATGTGACCTTAATCGGGGTATTTGAATATGCAAAGACCTATATTCAGGAACCGGATGCTTATGGCGTATTTCTGGACAAAATCAATCGTCATCTGAAACCAGGCGGCAAGATTCTCATGGCCATTGAAAACCGTCTTGGAATGAAGTACTTTGCAGGCTGTAAAGAAGACCATGTGGGAAAGTATTTTGAAGGAATCGAAGGATATCCTGGTACAGACGGAGTGGAAACGTTCAGCAAACGGGAACTGGAAAAGCTGTTGGATGAAAAGGGATATCATGATTATAAATTTTATTATCCTTATCCGGATTATAAATTTGCCACAACCATTTATTCCGATGAATATCTCCCGAAAAAAGGTGAGTTAAGAAATAATATGCGCAATTTTGACAGTGACCGTTTGTTGTTGTTTGATGAGGGACTGGCTTTTGACGGAATCATTGATGCAGAACTGTTTCCTCATTTTTCAAATTCCTTTTTTGTAGAAATCGGAAAAAAGGAGGAGCATCATGCGTAAGGTTTTGTATTCAAAATTTTCCAAAGACAGAGAAAAAAAATATCAGATTCAAACATTGATTCTGGAACAGGATGGGGAAAAAAAGATTCTGAAAAAACCGATTCACGAAGAAGGAAAAGCCCATCTGGAAAACATGCAGAAATCTTATCCGGTTCTTTCTGATCTTTACAGAGATGCAAGAGTGAAAATCTGTCCATGCCAGGCAACAGCAGAGGGCATCTGGTTTCCGTTTGTAGAGGGAGAAAGTCTGGAAAATCGTATCCGCTTTCATGGAGAGACCGGTCAGTATGAAGAATTGAAAAAGGATTTTCGTTTTCTGGCAGATGTGATTTTTTCTGTGAAAAACATGCATACGTTTCGGACAAGTCCGGAATTTGAAGAAATATTTGGAAACCCGGAATTTGAACAATCACAGCATTCCGGAGAGATTTCAAATGTAGATATGATTCCGGCAAATCTCCTTATGGGGGACGGGTGTACAGTAGTTGATTATGAGTGGGTCTTTCCCTTTGAAATTCCACTGGAGTTTATCTATGCAAGAAGTCTGTTTCTGCAGGAAACCGTGGCAAGACTCGACAAAGAGCAGCAAAGAGAATTGTACGCAATGGGATATGTAAAGCTGGAGGAGCTTCCTGTTTATTATGAAATGGAAGTGAAATTCCAGGAATATGTAGCGGGAAAAGAAGAGAAGTATGCGCTTTCCCATTTGTATAAAAAAATGCATTGTGAAGTACATCCGGTAAGAAATGTAGATTATAGTCAATTCACATCTGAGCTGAAAGTGGAGGGATTTAGAGAAGGAAACTGGGAAGAAATTGACTTTATCCTATTTGACCAGACAGAAATTCATAAGACGATTTCTCTGGATGTGAAGAAAACATACGACAGAATCCGGATTTTGCCGGAACGGCATAAATGCATTCTGAAAATACATGAAATCAGTGGAAGAAAAGAGAACGAGAAGACAGCAATTTCTTTTTCTCATAACAGTGAATTGTTGATTATAGATGATTATTATTTTCTGGAACCTCCCGTTCTGGAGTTTGAAAATGCCGGGTTTGATTGCCTGGAGATCCAGTATCTGATTTATCGAAAAAATGACGGTGCAATCGATCAGCTGGTTCATTTTATAAAAAGAGAAAGAGAACTGATGGATCGGAATCTGGTTTTGACAGATCAGGTGTTCCATATGGAACAGAGAATACGCAGAATTGAAAGCCTTCAGGCTTATAAGATGTATAAAAAAATGCAGAATATAGTAAAAAGAGGTAATTAATTATGGATGTATCCATTGTAATCCCTACCAAGAATGCAGGGTCTCTCTTTGATGAGGTTTTGAAAATGGTATTTTCTCAGAAGACAGAATACGAGTACGAAGTGATTTGTGTGGATTCCGGCTCAAAAGATGGAACCCTGGATGTGATTCATAAGTATCCGTGCAAACTGTATGAGATTCCTGCTTCTGAATTTGGGCATGGAAAAACAAGAAATTATGGTGCTTCAAAAGGCAGCGGCACCTATATTGTATTTATCACACAGGATGCTTTGCCTGCCTCGGATACCTGGCTTCAGAATTTTATTGATGCAATGAAAATGGATCCGGAAGTGGTAGGTGGATTTGGAATTCATTATCCTTATCCGGATTGTAATTTTATTGATAAAAGGGATCTGGAGGGACATTTCAAAGGATTTGGTGAAACGAATACGATTTTTCATCTGGATGATCCCGAGCGGTATGAAAGAGAAGAAGGGTATCGTCACGTACTGGCATTTTTTTCCGACAATAACTCCTGCGTGAGACGAGATGTGTTTGAAAAATATCCTTATCCGGATGTGAATTTTGCAGAAGATCAAATCTGGGCCCGAAAAATGATTGAGATGGGGTATAAGAAAGTATATTGTCCTTATGCGCCGGTATATCATTCTCATAATTTTAAATTGGGAACTTATTTTGCAAGATATTATGATGAATACAAAGGAATTTATGAGATACACCAGTATATGATGGTACAGCGGTGGAAACAGCTTCCAAGACTTCTGCTCCGTCAGGTACGGGGCGATTGTGTATATATTCGTCATCAGCCTGTTTCAAAAAAAACAAAAATCCAATGGGCTTTTTATTCCCTGTTCCGTAATATAGCCCGTTTCTGGGGCGGAACTCTGGGCGGAAAATATCATACCTATTCCAGAAAAAAGCAGGAATTTCTGGACAGGCATATATCACAGCAGTATAAACAGAGAAAAGCTTAGAAAGGAAAGAAATATGAATGATCATGTGGCAGTAAGAGGACTGAGATATTTGAAAAACAATGGTGTAAAAGCAACACTGAAACGTATGAAAAAGGGACCGGCACCGATTCCGCCAAAGAATGACCTGTTGGGATTTTTTCACTTTATTGTAGACAGAGAAAAAATTCCATTTGATGAAAAGGCGTACAAGGCTGCAAAAAAAGAGGGAAAAATCACACTGAACTGGGTAATTCCAGAGATGAGTCCAGGTTCCGGCGGACATACCACTATTTTCCGGTTTGTATCAAATCTGGAAAAACTTGGATTCCATAGTAAAATCTATCTTTATATGTCCCCCACATTTAAGGACAATGAATCCATCCGCAGTTTCCTGAAACAGCATTTTCCGCTGCTGGATTCAAGAGTTGAGGTTTATTGTGATGTAGAACAGATGGGCTTTGCACATGGAACCGTGGCAACTGCATGGACAACGGCTTATTTCGTAAAACGGTTTGATAACACCATTTCAAAGTTTTATTTTGTGCAGGATTTTGAACCTTATTTTTATGCCCATGGATCGGAATATGAATTTGCTGAAAATACTTATAAAATGGGATTCCGGGGGATTACTGCAGGAGACTGGCTGAGAGATCTTATGCGCAGGGAATACCATATGACTGCAGACAGTTTTCATTTCTCTTATGATGATAAAATTTATAAACCAAAAGAAAAGACAGATGCAACTCCGCGAGTATTCTTCTATGCAAGACCAGTTACTCCAAGACGTGATTTTGAACTGGGCATGCTGGCAATCAATGAATTATGGAAAAAAATACCGAATCTGGAAGTGATCTTTGCCGGATGGGATGTAAGCAACTATGAAATTCCATTCCCACATCAGAATCTCGGAACTGTGACACCACAGGTGCTGGCAGATTCTTATGTGAAATGTGACATGTGCCTGATCATTTCCAATACAAATCTGTCTCTGCTTCCTCTGGAAGTTATGGCATGCAATTCTGTGGCGGTATGTTCGAAAGGGGAAAACAGCACCTGGATGGTCAATAAGGAGAATTCTGTTCTGGTAGATTACGATCCGATCCAGATTGCAGATACGATGGAATATTACTTGAAACATCCGGATAAACTGGCACAGATCCGGGCAAAAGGGCTGGCATTTGCACAGAATACTTCCTGGGACAGAGAAGCGGAAAAAGTAAAAGAAGCAATCTTAAGAGGCATCGAAGAAGATGAAGCAAAGAGAGAAAAATAAAAGAAACCGGTATCGGATCCTGTTTCTTCTGTTTGTATTTTTTGTTTATCTGGCATGGGCCTGTACCCAGCGGTTTAATTTTTCTCCGGATGAGAAAATGCGATATCAGATCGTGCAGTATATTTATGAACATGGAACACTTCCGCATGGAGGCGATCCGGAAATTCGCAATGCAGACTGGGGAATTTCCTATGCATTTAATCCTATTTTAAGCTATATTATTTCAGCAGTATTTATGAAGATCACATCCCTGTTTACGCAAAGTGAATGGGCGCTTGTGATTGCTGCCCGCATGGCCAATGTGCTTTTTGGAACTGCAAGTGCGTTTTTGATTTTTCGTATAGGAGAAAAACGGTTCAAAAAACAGGAACGTGTATTGTTTTGCTTTCTCTGCACGATGTTGCCGGGAGCAGCAATTCTGTTTACTTATGTGAACACGGACGGATTGGCACTGTTTTCTTCGGCCTGCATAATTTATATGTGGGTTCGTGCACTGGAAGAAGGATGGACGGTAAAAAACTGCATTCTTCTGGGAATTTCCCTTTCTCTGTGTGTGTTGTCTTATTACAATGCCTATGGTTATGGGGTATGCAGCATACTTTTTTTTGCTGTATCGGCGCTTGGATATGGAAAGAAAAAGCCGGACTGGAAGAGGCTGTTTCTTGGAGGCTTTCTTGTAACAGCAGTGGTTGCAGTGTTGGCTGGCTGGTGGTTTGTGCGGAATTCTATGATTTATGACGGAGATTTTCTTGCGCGGCGTACGATGCATGAATATGCCATAAAATATGCAAAACCGGAATTTAATCCGAATAATGTTACCACGTTTCAGGAATATCCGGATGCAAATATCCTGACCATGCTGCTGTATAAACAGGAATGGATGCCTTATCGCTGGACGAGTTATGTGATTCTTGGGGTTGTTGGCGTTTTGGGATATAATCAGATTTTTCTTTCTAAAATGATTTATTTTCCCTATCTGCTTATGCTGGGAACCGGACTTGCGGCTGTGATATGGAAAGGAAGGGATCTGTTTTATCTGAGAAGAAACAAGGTTTCGATTGAGAAAAAGTGGAACGACCAGGAGACGATTCAGGAAGTTGTCATACGACAAAAGGGAATTTCTCCGAATGGATTGTTTCATGTGACCATGTTGATCGCGCTGGTCATTCCCAATATTTTAAATCTGTACTATTCTTATACATCCGATTATCAGCCGCAGGGCAGATACAGTATGCCTATGCTGATTCCTCTTATGTATTTTGTGACAGTGGGATGCAGTCGTTTGGCAGACCGGTTTATTAAAAATGAGAAACTGAAAAAATATTGTTTTTACATAGTAGCAGCTGCAGTAGCGGCAATTGCTGTATATGTATGGGGCAGAATTCTTTTGCCTCTGTACCTTCAGAATGTAAGTGGTCTTCTGTCATAATTCCGGGAGAACTATATGAGTGAGTTGAAAAATCTTACAGGGAAAGCACTGGATACAGTGCGACAAGAGGGAATCGGTCAGCTGGGAAGGCTTGCCGGTGCCTATATGAAAAAGCGTATGAGACAGCAAAAAAGAAAAGACACAATGGAAACGTACTATGATGTGCTCTTTATTAATGGCTGTGATGCCCGTCTTCCCCATCCGGGACGTTACCGGGTTTCTCACCAGAGAGAGCAGTTGGAAGCCAACGGAATCACTTCCCAGGAAGTGTATTTTGCAGATTTGGATCTTAGACAGGTACGTCAGTACAGCGTGTTTGTGTTTTTTCGCTGTCCCTGGACAGAAACAATCGGAGAATTTGTTCAAAAAGCCAAAAGTTATGGAAAGACTGTGCTTTATGATATCGATGATCTGGTGTTTGATACCAAATATACAGACACCATTCCTTATGTAAATTCTCTGGATGCTCCGGAAAGAAAAGCATACGATGATAATGTGCGTGCCTATGGACAGCTCCTTGACTTGTGTCAGGGAGCTGTTACCACAACTGCCGCTTTGGCAGAAGCCTTAAAAAATCATGTTCCTGAGGTTCTGATTAACCGGAACCGGGCTTCGGAAGCTATGATGCAGTTGTCTGCAGCAGCATGGAAAGAGAGGAAAAAATGTCCGGATGATGGGAAAGTCCGATTGGGATATTTCAGCGGCAGTATTACGCATAATCCGGATATAGAAATGATTCTTCCGGTGCTGGAAGAACTGATGGAACAATACAGGAATCTGGAACTGGTAACCGTGGGAGAACTGGAATTACCGCCAGGCCTTCGGAAATTTGGAGAACGAATTCTTGTAAAGCCCTTCACAGACTGGAAAAATCTCCCGCGTATGATCTGCGAAGTGGATATTAATCTGGCACCTTTGGAGGATACGGTGTTTAACCGGGCAAAGTCGGAAAATAAATGGATGGAGGCAGCCCTGGTTCAGGTCGTGACTGTGGCTTCTAATCTGGGAGCTTTTGCCGAGACCATCCAGAATGGCGTTACCGGTTATCTATGCAGCAGTCAGGAAGAATGGAAAAACTGTCTGTCTATGCTGATTGAGCAAAAAGAGCTGCGCCAAGCAGTGGGATATCGGGCATGGGAACGCTGCAGACGGGAATATCTGACCCTTTATACAGGAAAGGAACTGTCTGATTTTATCCGGTCACACAGAAGAAAAAATGCAGGCATCCTTCTCCCTGCTCTGAATATCAGTGGCGGGATTATGGTAGCCATGTGGCACGCAATTTTTCTGCGGGAATCCGGGTATGATGTGACCATTTTATCCGAAAATACCAGAGAAACTGCCTGTACATTTGAAAATCAGGAATTTCCGGTTCTTCCTTTGAAAGAAGGAGCAGTCAATGGATACTTCCAAAAAATGATCGCAACCATGTGGGTAACGGAAAAATGGCTCCATAAATTTCCAAATATAAAAGAAAAATATTATCTTGTTCAGAATTATGAAACAGATTTTTATGAACCTGGAAGTATATACCGGACTATGGCAAATGCTACCTATTGTCAGAATGGAATTCGCTATGTTACCATATCCAGATGGTGTCAGAATTGGCTGAAAGACAGGTTTGGACAGGAATCTGCTTATGCTCCAAATGGTTTGAATACGACTGCTTTTACATGGAAAAGGCGGGATTATACAGGAAAAATAAGAATTTTAATTGAGGGAGACTGTGGAGCAGAACATAAAAATGTAGATGAGGCTTTTCAGATTGTGGAAAATCTGGATCCGGATCAGTTTGAAATCTGGTATCTGTCTTATAATTCCAGTCCGAAAGACTGGTACAGAGTGGATCGTTTCTTTCAGAAAATACCCTTTGCGCAGGTGCCAAAGGTGTATCAGGAATGTCACATACTTCTGAAGACCAGTGTTCTGGAAAGTTTTTCTTATCCGCCTTTGGAAATGATGGCGACAGGAGGAATTGCAGTGGTACGTCCCAATGGAGGAAATGCGGAATATTTGCGGGACGGAGAAAACTGTCTGTTGTATGATCCTAAAAATCCAGAGGAAGCAGTTGCTTGTATCTACAGAATTGTGGAGGATACAGAACTTCGGACAAAGCTTCTGGAAGGAGGAAAACAGACAGCCGGCATACGTGATTGGAAAAATGTGAAGCAGGAGATTTTGAACTTGTATGATGACAGTTTTTGGAACAACAGGGAGAATAGAAAATATGAAAAATAAGTTTATAAAATCTGTGGCAGTCATCCTGGTATCTGTGTGTATGTGCGCCAGTACGGTATATGCAGATAATCCAGGGTTGATTAAACGTTCCCAGGATGCCTGCAAAAATGCGACTTACGATATTCCTACAGTAACCAATGATATAGAAGGATGGCCTCAGGGACCTGCCATTATGTGTGATGCAGGAGTGGTAATGGAACAGGAAACCGGAACGGTAATCTATAATAAAGCCATGGAAGAAAAAAGATATCCGGCCAGCACCACAAAAATCATGACTGCGCTGGTAGCACTGGAAAATTCCAGCCTTACCGATACCGTAACTTTTACAGCAGAAGGACTTAGAGAGGCAGTTCCGGGGAACAGTTATGTAACGCCTGTATTACAGGTGGGGGAGACATTGACGATGGAACAGTGTCTGTATGCAATTATGCTGGTTTCCGGAAATGAAGTTTCTACTCAGGTTGCTATGCAGGTAGGGGGAAGCCTGGAAGGATTTGTGGAACTGATGAATCAGAAGGCAGAGGAACTGGGATGCAGGAATACCCATTTTGTCAATGCGAATGGTCTTCATGATGAAAACCACTATACCACGGCCTATGATCTGGCTTTGATTGCCCGGGCTGCCTATGAAAATGAGGATTTCAGAAAAATAACCGGGACGAAATATTATACCATTCCGGCCACGAATATGACCAGTCAACCAAGAGAGCTTTCCAATCATCATGCACTTCTGGGGGAAGGCGGTGACTGGAGTTATGAGGGATGTCTCGGAGGAAAAACCGGATATACGGATGCTGCTCTGAATACTCTGGTTACCTATTTTGAAAAAGAGGGCACTGTATATATTGCAGTAGTCATGCATTATAAAGGAACCCAGATTTTTACCGACACGGTTATGCTTGCAGAGTATGCCAAAGAATTTGAAAAACTTCATGTGATTCCGGAAGCGTATCTTGTATCCGGAGGGGTTGCAGTCGTTCCGAAGGGAACGCAGCCGGATGAAGTGGAAATCGAAATGCAGGGAGACGGTACATCGAAAGAAGAAAAGGAACGTCTATTGTTTCATGGATATCAGACCGGAGAGGCAGTTGTGAATGAGGCTGCCCGTATACAGGACGAAGAAGCTGTCCAGGAAGAAGAGGAGCAGATTCGGGAAGAGCTGGAGAAAGAACAGACAGAGAGTGAAAGCCTGTGGGAAAATCAGGAAGAAACATCTTTTTATGAATGTATCATGGCGATCTTAGGAGGCCTGATCCTTCTTGGCCTTGTGATGATTATCATTTCTGTTCTGGCAAGAAAGAAAAGAAGAAAGAAAAAAAGCAAAAAGCGTAAGGCAGGTAAGTGAAATGGCAAAAGGAAGGATTGAATGGGGAAGACTGATAAAAAAGTTATCTCCTTATACTATACAAAAAGGCTTTCGTTATCTGAAGCATTATGGACCAAAGGAATTCTGGATCCGTCTTCATGAACGCTTTGAGCCGGAAGAGGTACCATACGGTCCATGGTTTGAACAGTACAGACCAAAGCCGGAAGAGTTGGAAAAGCAGAAGAATCGGAAATGGCAATACGAACCAAAGATTAGTATTGTCGTTCCTGCATACCGAACACCGGAACTATTTCTGCGGCAGATGATAGATTCTCTTATGGTACAGACGTACAGGAATTGGGAACTGTGCATTGCCAATGCCAGCCCGGATGATAAATCCATGGAACAGGTATTGAAGGAATATTCAGAGAGAGACAAAAGAGTAGTCTGGAAAAAACTGCTGGAAAACAAAGGGATTGCAGAAAATACCAACGAAGCATTCGGGATGGCCTCCGGAGAGTTTATCGGTCTTCTGGATCACGACGATCTTCTGTCACCGAATGCACTTTATGAAATCGCTTCTGCGCTGGAAAGGGACAAAGAAATTGATGTACTGTACACCGATGAGGATAAGGTGCGGGCAGATTTATCCGAACATTTTCAGCCCCATCTGAAACCGGATTTTAATATCGATCTGCTGCGTTCCAATAATTATATCTGTCATTTCTTTGTTGTGAGACGGAAAATTGTAGAAACATGTGGAGGATTCCGGAAAGAATATGATGGCGCCCAGGATTATGATTTTATTTTCCGCTGTACCGAAGCGGCAGGAAAAATTTATCATGTGCCGGAAATTCTGTATCACTGGAGAACGCATCAGGCGTCTACAGCGGATAATCCGGCAAGTAAAATGTATGCCTTTGAGGCCGGAAAAAGAGCCATTGAAGGAAATCTGAAACGAAGCAATCTAAAAGGAAGCGTCAGTCACACCAGCGATCTGGGATTTTACAGAGTAAAATATCCGGTTTTGGGAAATCCGCTGGTTTCCATTATTATCCCAAATAAAGATCAGAAAGATGTACTGAAGCAGTGTATAGAGTCTGTGGAAAAACTTTCTACTTACCGGAATTTTGAAATCCTGATTGTGGAAAATAACAGCACGACGGAGGAAATTTTTGATTATTATAAAGAATTAAGTACCAACAAAAAAATTCGTCTTCTGAAATGGAAGAAACCGTTTAATTATTCTGCCATTAACAATTATGCTGCAGCGAAGGCAAAGGGAGAATACCTTCTGTTTCTGAATAACGATATGGAAGTGATTTCTCCGGACTGGATCGAGGAGCTGTTGGGACATTGTCAGCGTCCCGGAACCGGTGTGGTAGGAGCACGACTTTATTATCCGAATGATACCATTCAGCATGCAGGAACGATTATCGGAATCGGAGGGATTGCAGGTCACATGTTTGTAGATATGCCAAGAGAACGCACCGGTTATATGCACAAAGCGGCCATTCAACAAGATCTGAGTGCTGTCACAGCAGCATGCATGATGGTAAAACGCAGTGTATTTGAAGAGACAGGCGGCTTTGAAGAGAAACTTTCCGTTGCATTTAATGATGTGGATTTTTGCCTGCGAATTCGGAAAAAAGGGTATCTGGTGGTGTATGATCCTTATGTGGAGCTTTATCATTATGAATCCAAAAGCAGAGGAACAGAGGACAGTAAGGAGAAGGTGAGAAGGTTTCAGGAAGAAATCGAATTTATGCGCTGTCGATGGGAGAAGCTTTTAAAGCAGGGAGATCCTTATTATAACAAGAATCTTTCCCTTACCAAGTGGAATTATTCTCTGCGGCCATTTGAGTGAGAGGGGCATTTATGAAAGAAATATCAATTGTCATTCCGAATTTTAATGGAAAGAAATATCTGCAGCCATGTTTGGATGCGCTTTTGCATCAGGATTATCCGTCTTTTGAAATTATTCTTGTGGATAACGGTTCATCCGATGGGAGTGTTGCGTGGATAAAAGAAAATTATCCTCAGATTCGTCTGATCGCACTGAAAGAGAATACAGGATTCTGCGGAGGAGTCAATGCGGGAATTTCTGCATCCCAGGCAGAGTATGTGCTGCTTTTGAATAATGATACCATTGTTTTGCCTGGATTTATACGGGCACTGGCGGAAACCATTCAGAGCAGTCCACACATTTTTTCCTGTCAGGCAAAAATGTTGCAGATTCAGGACAGCAGCAAAATCGATGATGCAGGGAATTATTATTGTGCACTTGGATGGGCATTTGCGGACGGAAAAGGAAAGCCGGAGAAAAATTACAGCAGGAAAAAAGAGATTTTTGCTTCTTGTGCAGGGGCTGCTATTTATCGTAAAAAAATCCTGGAGGAAATCGGTCTTTTTGATGAAGAACATTTTGCTTATCTGGAAGATGTGGATATCAGTTACCGGGCAAAATTATATGGATATAAAAATGTATTCTGCCCGGATGCAAAAGTGCTTCATGTAGGAAGCGGAACCAGTGGTTCCCGATACAATTTATTTAAAATCCGTTATTCGTCCAGAAATAATATTTACATGATTTATAAAAATATGCCCCTTTGGCAGATTCTGTGGAATCTTCCCTTACTGGTCGGCGGATTTGCCATAAAAACTGTTTTTTTTACTTCCAAAGGATTTGGTGGAGAGTATCTGAAGGGAATGTGGAATGGAATTCGTATTTCCCTTCAGAATCGTGAAAAAAAGGTAAAACATCTGCCGGGCATGAAGAGACGCTGTATAAAAATACAGTTGGAATTATATAGAAATATCGGAAAACGGTTTTGTTCCGGTAATCATTAGCAGGTAGATTTGAAAATGGGTACAAAAGAAAAAAAGCATTTTTTAAAAAAAGCGGGTATTGTTCTGGAATGCATTTTTATTTTTCTGTCTCTTCTTGTAGCAACCACAGTAGCCTGGGTTTTTCGTACATGGAACGGGCTTACTATGGAAGAGATGGTCTTTCATTTGCAGGCACCCACGCAAGGGACAGATTCCAATATTATCGTGAGCTTTCTTCTGACCTGTCTGCTTGTGTCAGCAGTTCTTACTGTTTTGATCGTGATTTTATACAGGAAGATGAAATGGGCGAAAGACATTGTGCTTTCCAGCATTGCTGTTTTATTTCTTGCAGTGGCAGCATTTTCTGTTGGATATATGTGGAATCGGCTGGATATTACTGCCTATGCAAAGAATCAGAATACAGAATCTTCTTTTATCGAGGAAAATTACGCAGATCCCCAGTCTGTGCAGCTTACTTTTCCGGAGAAGAAGAGAAATCTGATCTACATTTATCTGGAATCAATGGAAAATACTTATGCAGATAAAGCAAGCGGAGGAGATTTTGATACCAATGTAATACCGGAACTGACGGAAATTTCCATGGAGAATGAAAACTTTTCCGGGGACAGCAAGACGTTAAATGGGGGAGTTCCCATGTATGGATCAACTTGGACTATGGGGGCTTTGTTTGCACAGTCTTCTGCGCTTCCTTTGAATCTTCCCATTCGAGGGGATCTGATGAGTACGCAGAAGGAGTTTCTTCCGGGTGTGACTGTTTTGGGAGATATTCTGGAAGATGCCGGGTATCGGCAGTATTTTCTTATGGGATCCGATGCAGCTTTTGCAGGACGGGATCTGTATTATACCAAGCATGGAAATTATGAGCTGTACGATTATTATTATAGTCTGGAACAGAAAGAAATACCGGATGGATATCATGTGTTCTGGGGATATGAAGATAAACGGCTGTTTGAATTTGCAAAAGAGCATCTGACGGAAATCAGCAAAACAGAGGAACCCTTTCATTTCTTTATGTTAACAGTAGATACTCATTTTGAAGATGGGTATCGATGTGAAGATTGTCCGGATACGTATGGAGACGATCAGTATGCCAATGTAATGGCATGTTCCAGCAAACAGGTCAGTGAATTCCTGAAATGGATACAGGAACAGGAATTTTATGAAAATACCACGGTTGTGATTACCGGAGATCATCTGACCATGGACAGCAATTTCTGTAAAAATGTGGAAGATTCCTATACAAGAAAAGTCTATACGACATATATGAATGCAGCGGTTACTCCGGAAAAGAAGGAATACAGAGAATACACGACTATGGATCATTTTCCAACGACCCTGGCAAGTCTCGGAGTGACCATTGCGGGAAATCGCCTGGGACTTGGAACAAATCTGTTTTCAGCAGAGGAGACGCTTCTGGAAAAATATGGAAAAGAAAAATTCGATACAGGACTGAAAATGAAATCCGCCTTTATGGATGAGCTGACCAAAGATATTGTGGTAGAAGATGCAAAAAAGGTACAGGAAGAGGAAGCTGCGGAAGCGGCCAGAAAAGAAATTCATGCAGATGTGGAAGTTACCGATTATGATCCGGTGAATGATTCTTTTGATGTGATTCTTACAAATGTGGAATGTCAGCTGAATATCGAATCCATACAGTCTACTGTCTGGGAAGAAGATGGTATGAAAGCGCTGGTATGGTATGAGGCACAACAGGAAGAAGATGGATCCTACCGGATTCAGGTGAAGGGCAGTGATCTGGCTCATAAAGCAGGAACTTATCAGGTTCTTTTGTATGGAAAGCTGGAAGGATATGAACCTTATGTGTTCGATACGGTAAACGGAACCATTGGAACCATCGGCAAAGGAGAAGGAAAGATTAATGCTGCGATTACAGTGGAGCCTTACGATTTCCGAAAAGGTTATTTTGAAGTAAAACTGGATTATGTGAGATGCAGTACACCAATAGAAAAAATTCAGTGTACCGTCTGGGAAGAAGACGGACAGGAGGCTTTAAAAACCTATGATGCAGTATTGCTGGGAGATGGCAGTTACCGGATCCGGGTAAAGGCAGTGGATTTCCATTTTAAAGTGGGAAAATACAGGCTTCTGATTTATGGACAGCCGAAAGGCGAAGGAATGACTTTGATCGACGAAGTGTTTGGTGAAATTACAGGATAAAAAAATCCCCATGAAAGGTCTGCAAGTAAGCAGATTTTTCATGGGGATTTCATTTCTTTATCAGGAACGTTAAAATTGAAAGGTGTCTTTCAGGCAGGCCCATTTCTGGTCTTTTTCACTTAAATTCAGAGGGGTTCCATCTTTTAAAGCATAACCTTCTGCAGAGGGAGTTCCATTGTATTCACCAGTCACTTCCGGCCAGCAGATACCGATTTGCGGATCGTTCCAGGCAAGTCCGCCTTCATCTCCCGGATGATAAAAATCTGTACATTTGTAACAGAATTCTGCAATATCACTTAATACAAGGAAACCGTGGGCGAAGCCTTCCGGAATATAAAACTGTTTTTTGTTTTCTTCCGTCAGTTCAACGCCGAACCATTTTCCGTAAGTGTCGCTGTCACTTCTTAAATCTACAGCAACATCAAACACAGAGCCTTTTACTACGCGAACCAGTTTTCCCTGCGGGAATTCTTTCTGAAAATGGAGTCCGCGAAGGACGCCTTTTGAAGAACAGGACTGATTATCCTGAACAAAATTCATGGTCAGTCCGGCTTCGAACATATCTTTCTGGTTATAAGTTTCCATAAAATAGCCTCTGGCATCTCCGTGCACAGTCGGTTCAATTACACACAGACCTTCAATGCCGCCTGCGTTTTTTTCTACGTGAATCTGTCCCATAATGTTTACTCCTGTTCGTTGATTTCCTGTAAATATCTTGCAAGTGCATCCTGCCATACAGGAAGTGGTGTGAATCCGTTTTCTGTCAGTTTGCTTTTATCCAGTCTGCTGTTGAATGGACGGGCTGCTTTGGAAATTCCATATTCTGCAGTTGTGACAGGCAATACGGCAAGATTTTCCGGAGCATATTCTTTATGTCCCAGTGCACAGGCCTGACGGAAAATTTCACAGGCAAATTCGTACCAGCTGATATAGCCTCCTTCATTGGTTGCATGATAATAACCGTATTTCTCTGTCTCGATCATATCTACAAGCAGTCTTGCCAGGTCAAAGGTATAGGTTGGAGTACCGACCTGGTCATTTACCACGGTCAGTTTATCATGGTTTTTACCTACCTTCAGCATGGTTTTAATAAAGTTATTTCCATTTTTACCGAAGACCCAGGCAATTCGCACGATAAAATATTTTGAGAGTGCCTCAGATACGGCAAGTTCGCCTTCCAGTTTACTCTGACCGTACACATTTAACGGTTTGTAAGCTTTGCAGTCCGGTTTCCATGGGTCCGTTCCCTGACCATCGAATACATAATCCGTGGAAATATACATCATCTTAATATCCAGCTCTTTACATACCTGTGCGATATTTTTTGTGCCGGTGCCGTTTACCAGATGTACTTTTGCCTGTTTGTCTTCATCTTCTGCCGCGTCCACAGCAGTCCAGGCAGCACAGTGGATGACTGCATCCGGAGCTGCTTCTTTTATGACCTGAGAGACAGAAGCACTGTCTGTAATATCCATTTCTTCAATGTCCACACCAATGGGGGTATGATTTTTTCGGATCAGTTCATTCACCACATCATGGCCCAGCTGGCCTTTGACACCTGTTACCAATACTTTCATTGTATTTGCCTCCATATAAGTGAATCAGCGGTTTTCGTACATTTCTTTGTAGTAATTCTGGTATTCTCCGGAAATAATGTTTTCCCACCATTCTTTGTTATCAAGATACCACTGAATGGTTTTTTTGATTCCGTCAGCAAATTTTGTTTCCGGAAGCCAGCCAAGTTCATTGTGGATCTTGGTCGGGTCAATGGCGTAACGCATGTCATGGCCTTTCCGGTCTGTGACATAAGTAATCAGACTTTCCGGTTTGCCAAGTTCTTTACAGATGATCTTGACAATGTCAATGTTTTTCATTTCATTATGTCCGCCGATGTTGTATACTTCACCGACACGACCGTTGTGAATGATCCGGTCAATGGCCTTACAGTGATCTTCTACATAGAGCCAGTCTCTGACATTTTCACCCTTTCCGTATACAGGAAGCGGTTTGTCATTCAGGGCATTTGCAATCATAAGAGGAATCAGTTTTTCCGGAAAATGATAAGGTCCGTAGTTGTTGGAACATCTGCTGATGGTCACAGGCAGACCGTAAGTTCTGTGGTAGGCCAGAACAAGAAGGTCTGCGCCGGCTTTTGAGGAACTGTAAGGGCTGCTTGTATGAATCGGAGTTTCTTCGGTAAAGAACAGATCGGGTCTGTCAAGAGGCAGATCTCCGTATACTTCATCTGTAGATACCTGGTGATAACGAGCGATACCGTATTTGCGGCATGCATCCATCAGGACAGCAGTCCCTTTGATATTGGTATCCAGGAAAACTTCCGGGTTTTCAATGGAACGGTCTACATGGCTTTCCGCAGCAAAGTTTACAACCATATCCGGATGTTCTTCTTCAAAAAGCTTATAAACTGCTGCCCGATCTGTGATACTTTCTTTTACAAAACGGAAATTAGGATTCTCCATTACCGATGCCAGTGTGGACAGATTTCCTGCATAGGTAAGGCAGTCCAGACATACGATACGATAGTCCGGGTATTTGTTCAGCATGTGAAAAATAAAGTTACTTCCGATAAATCCGGCACCGCCGGTTACAATAATGGTCATGAATTTTCTCCTTTTTCTGTACGTTTGATTTTATTTAGTGAAGTACATCCAGATATTTTCCGTCCAGTACATCCTTCAGATACTGGCCGTACTGATTCTTTTTCAATACTTCATAGACCTTCAGCACATCTTCTTTTGTGATCCAGTGATTTAAATAGGCGATTTCTTCCAGACATCCGATTTTTCTGTGCTGATGGGATTCTACGGTTTTTACAAAATTGGTTGCTTCGACAAGACTTTCATGGGTCCCCGTGTCCAGCCAGGTAAATCCTTGTCCCAGAAGTTCTACATTCAGATTGCCGTTTTCCAGATAAATACGGTTCAGATCTGTGATTTCCAGTTCCCCCCGGGCACTTGGTTTCAGATTTTTTGCATATTCTACTACTTTATTGTCATAGAAATAAAGACCGGTCACACAGTAGTTGCTCTTGGGCTTTTCCGGTTTCTCTTCAATGGAGACAGCCTTTCCTTCTTCATTGAATTCTACGATTCCAAAACGCTCCGGATCGTCTACATAATAGCCGAATACCGTTGCTCCCTTTCCGGACTCTGCATTTTCAACCGCAGCTTTCAGACGTTTTTTCAGACCATGTCCGGCAAAGATATTATCTCCCAGAACCATTGCCACCGTATCACTTCCGATGAAGTCCTCGCCGATAATAAATGCCTGTGCCAGACCATCCGGACTTGGCTGTACGGCATAAGAAAGTTCAACACCAAACTGATGACCGTCTCCAAGCAGTTCTTTGAATCGCGGTGTGTCCTGAGGTGTGGAAATGATCAGAATCTCACGGATACCTGCATTCATCAGTACAGACATAGGATAATAAATCATAGGCTTGTCATAAATAGGCAACAGCTGTTTGGATGTAACCATAGTAAGGGGATAGAGGCGTGTGCCGGATCCTCCGGCCAGAATAATTCCTTTCATAATAAAGAGACTCCTTTCTGTATGATTCCTGTTTTTCTTATTATAAAAGATGACGTAACGTCACCTTCAAGGGGTTTTTAAGATTTTTTGCAAAGAAAAATACCAGCATCTTTTGTGATATGGAATCCCCGGGAAACTTTTCGTTCTACAAATGTCCGGAATTCTTTATATCGGTCAAGAAGAATCTGATTTTGATTTCCGTGGCAGGAAAGGATATATTCAATCAATGGTTCCGCACAATCCAGTTCAATGGAATCTTTATAAGAAACATACTCTACATGGGAGAAGTAAGGTTCTAAAATGGATTTCCCATTATCCAGGCCGAAATTTTCGTAAAGCTTTTCGGCAGAAAGAACAATCCGACTGTCGAATTCCTGGACAAGTCGGCTGATTTCAATCATATGATTTGACCCATAAGCACTGCAGAGAAAGAGACCATCCGGTTTTAAAACACGGGTAATTTGTCTGCAGACTTCCGGAATATTTTCACAATAAAATAATACGTGATTTGCAAGCACTCGGTCGAAAGAATCCATATTGGAAGGAATGGAATGACAGTCAAAAGCGGAAAAAGCAAACCGGGTGTCGCTGGAAGGAAGATTTCTTCTGGCATCACGAAGCATACCTTCGGAAATATCAGATAAAAGGATATGGATGTGTTTTGGAAGTTTTTCGTAGTTTTCCGTCCATAAAGCACCATTGCCGCAGCCCACTTCCAGAATCTTCAGACCGGAATGAATCTGGCACTGCTGGTAAATCCAGGGAAACCATCCCTGCTTATTTGTAGAGAATTCTTTGTGAAGACGAATCCGGCTCGAGATATTGGTAGCATTCTGGTATTGAACTTTCAGACTCTTTTCCATATTTGTCAGATGAATCAGGTCCAGCATCTGACTCCAGTCAATCTGATGCTCCTGTTCAATGGCCTGGACAGTATCTTCGATGGCACTTTCTACAAGCTGCATCTGTTCAATCTGATCCTGTATTAACTTTTTCTGCAGATTAAGGGAATTCAGCATGAAATGATAGTCTGCATCGTCAATGGTCATTTCACGGATGTCATCCAGGGAAAAACCAAGATATTTCAGCAGGAGAATCTGCTGAAGACGGGCAAAATCAGAATCGGTATAAAAACGTGCACCGGAAGGGGTTACGTAAGAAGGTTTTAGGATATTCTGCTTATCATAAAAACGAATGGTACGGACGGAAACATTTGCCATGCGGGCAAATTCTCCGGAAGAATAGTAGCCAGGTAATTTCATAAAAATCACTCCTGTGGGAAAAAATAGACAAAAAAAGGATGCAGGAGATGGGACTTGAACCCACACGATATTGCTACCACAGGCA
>OBLI01000097.1_pt1 | contig 88930 bp, 69 predicted proteins | sample 1519701 | NCBI WGS metagenome assembly OBLI01 (sample SAMEA3663005, study PRJEB22513) | pig gut metagenome | biome: pig gut; feature: pig-associated habitat; material: faeces | place: France | collected 2012
CAATTCGTTTCATTTGTTAGTTATAATATGAAGTTAGTACTGGATGGACTACAAAATTACGAAAAAAAGTTGTTGTAACGAAGCGATTTTGGAAGATTAACGCATTTCGGCCTGAAATAAAGGCAAAGAGGGGAAGAACGTGGAAGTTCAAAAATAGGGACAACGCAAAATTGGGAGGATTGGTGAAGGAGATAGGTTGCCAAATCGTAACCCAATTTATGACCTTGGGAACGAGAAAAGTACCCCTTCAAAATAGTGAAGAATGACGCACCTTTCACCGCCCGTTTCTTATTCCACAAACTGCTATATTTTGCATAGCGATGGATGCCAAAAAACATAGTAGTTTTGCAGCCAAAATTAAAAAGGAGTAAGGAACATGAGAAGTACTTTTAACATTCTGTTCTATGTGAACAAGAGTAAGGAGAAGAACGGTGTGGTTCCTGTGATGGGCAGAGTGACGATTAACGGAACGCAATCGCAGTTCAGTTGTAAGAAGACGATCCCGCTTGACATGTGGGATGTAAAGGGCAATTGCGCTAAAGGTCGCAGCAAGGAGGCATTGCAGATTAACCGCGAACTGGATAACATCAAGGCGCAGATCATCAAGCACTATCAGCACCTGTCAGACCGCGAGGCTTTTGTGACGGCTGAGATGGTGCGCAACTCTTATCAGGGATTTGGCAGCGAGTACGAAACGTTGTTGAGTGCTTTTGACAAGGATATTGCAAACCAGAAGAAACGTGTGGGCAAGGACAGAGCGGCAAGCACACTCTGGGCTATGGAACGTTCGCGGAAGGATGTGGCAGAGTTCATCCAGTCGCACTATCGTCGCACGGATATGTCGATGTTGGAATTGACACCAGAGTTCATCAAGGACTTCGCTGCCTACCTAAGCACTGACCGAGGACTTGCCAATGGAACTATCTGGCAGCGTTGTATGTGGTTGAAAGGTGTTGTATTGAGAGCGCATTACAACGGAAAGATTCCCCGTAACCCATTCGCACAGTTCCACATCAGCCCAAACTGCAAGGAGAGGGAGTTCCTGACCGAAGAAGAACTAAAGGCTGTCGTAACACATGAGTTCGAGGATGCCAATCTCGCCTTCGTCCGTGATATCTTCGTCTTTGTCTGCTTCACCGCCCTCTCGTTTATTGACGTGAAGAACCTGACCACGGACAACATCGTGGACATCAATGGTGACAAGTGGATTATCAGCAAGCGTCACAAGACCAACATCCCCTTTCAGGTGAAGCTGATGGACGTTCCTTTGCAGATCATTGACCGCTACAAACACCTACAGGAAGGCAAACTGGTGTTCGGCAAGATGAACTACTGGTCAATGTGCAAGAAGCTGAAAACGGTGATGACTGCCTGCGGCATAGAGAAAGCCATCTCCTACCACTGTGGCCGCCACTCGTTCGCAACCTTAGCGCTTTCAAAGGGAATGCCCATCGAGAGCGTGAGCCGTGTATTGGGACACACCAATATAGTGACCACCCAGATTTATGCAAAAATCACCAGTCAGAAACTTGATAACGACCTGACGATGCTTGGCAACAAACTCAATGCATCATTCAAGAATCTTAAGATGGCATAGATTACAGCGACCCAAAGCCTTCAAAGCGGAAAGACGAATGATTAGCGAAGTCTGTCATCCGTCTTTCTGCGTTATATTCCCTCAGTACACGAACCGCTAATGGCTCTTTCTTTTCCCTATCGTTTATAAGCCGGATGATAGCAACTTTCCAGAACTCTCTCCAAATCACTTTCACGATAAAGCACTTTGCCACCTAACAATATGTAAGGTAACACGCCATCATTACGGTATTCCTGTAACGTTCGTCTGCTGATCTTCAGAATCTGAGACACCTCTTTGTCTGTCAGATAGCGTTCACCATCAAGCAATGGACGGTAATTTCCTATCACCTTCTTGTATAGGGCAAGCACCTCCTTCATGTTCTCCACTGCGTTCTTCACTCCAACGTTATGCGGCATTATCAGTTCGTTCATAGGCACTTCGTTTTGAGGTTATACGCCTTGCCATCTTTATCCCTACCAGCCACAACATGAAGAATACTCTCCACATCCACAGGCTTATAGAACAGCTTGCGGTTGATTTGAGAATAGGCCAACGTCCCATTATCCCGTAAAGTCTGTAATGTTCTTGGACTGATGTTCAGCATTTGACAAACGTCCTGGTTATCAAGCCAATCACCCAATCCTTTGTCTTTGCCTCTATTGGCTATCTCCTTCATCTTTGTGACGAAACTGTTGAAGCTCGTCAGCAGTTCCTCATAGGTACTGCGCTCAATTGATATAACTTCCATGTCTGTTTTTGTTTTTGAATTATGCAGGCAAAGGTACATCATGATTTCCAGATAAGCTCATTCAATAAATTCCGTTCTATGAAATAACAATTCAAGGAAACGAAGACCTAATGTCTGCCGAGCTTGCTCAATCAGAAAGCAGACAAGCATCTTTGTGTGGCACTTGCCAGAAAAGTGCGTATTAGGCTACACCCTTCAACGGAACTTAATTGCTGCATTGCAAGCAGAAAGTAGTGCCGATTGATACCTTAACAGGAGAAAAAGCTATGTATTTTCTTAATTTATGTTCACAATTCATCATGTCCTCGTTTTTATTTCATATCTTTGTGCACGAAACGCCCAATGTTGGGCAAGAATAACTAAAAGCGATATGGGGATACAACGCTATAACAGGCTAAAGGCTGCGATTAAGCGAGAGCAGAATGAAGTTCACTTCAATTCTGCCGAGCGTGAGCAGGCTCGAACGCAGTTCAAGATAGGACTAGCCGAGAAAGAAAGAACTGGCACCTGGCTCTCAGAGCAGATGGGCCATAATGTTAGTACTGTTTCACGCTGGATGACCAACAAGGTGGAGCCAACGTGTGGAAAATTCGACCTTGTCGCTCGCCTAAGCGAGAACTCTACAAGATTGCACTCCACCTTGACGTGGATGTAAAGGAATTATTGGTGTCTTCGAAGTAACGTGATTATTTTTTATTTGTAGTGAGATATGGATACTATTATAAACTCTGATAGTCAGTTCATAAAATATACAACACGAAAAGGTGAGTATTTGGTTAATAAAAATAAGAGTATCAAAACCAAATTGTATGATCATATTTATAGCTACAGGAATGGATACTTATTGCAAAAAGATAGTCTGTTTGGTCTTATGGATTTGTTTGGTAACGAAATTGTAAGTCCCCAATATAAAAAATCAATAAAAACGGATAAGTATCCTCGGCCATTTGTGCCGGATAGTGCATATCCATATTTAATTTGTGATTATGAAGGGAAAGAAATTGTAATCTATCCAAATGGAAAATATGAAGGAGTAATCTCGTTAGAATATGAAGGATGTTGTAGAATTCTTTTTTTAGACTATTATATTGTGAGGAAGGATCAAAAGTATGGAATTGTTTCTAAATGGGATAATAAAATCATATTACCAACGCAATATATTTCTATAAAATCATACGAAGATAATTTGCGTCCAACAACAAATAATATTGTTGTGGTACAAGATGAGAATGGCTTTTTCTTGTTCAGTCTTCAAAAAAAAGATAGACTTACAAACCATTATGATGATATAGAGTTCATACAAGCAAAAAGAAATATTTGTATTAATAGGAGAAATTGTTGTTTTTATATTGGAGAGAAGTTTTGTAGAAAATACATTTTATCATCTGTTGGTAAATTGGTAACAGATATATCATATGATGAGGTCATTCTTTTCTGGTCTAGATTTTTAAAAGTAAGAAATAGGGAAAAATGGGGATTAATCAATAGACAAGGAGAACTATTATTGCCCATAGACTACGATTCTATAGAAAGCATTTGTAATGACATCGTAAATGTCGTCAAAGGAGGACAAAGAATGCAAATAAAGGTTGATCGCTCCAAACTTCTATACGATGAAACTCTACCAATTAACACATGGGAAATGTCATTTTATGGGAAATATTCAGGTTCTTATGCTCAGGATGAAATGGAGTATAGCGATGATGATATTGACACAATATTTGAAGGTGATCCAAGTGCATATTGGAATATAGATTAAAAAATCTTATACAGAACCTAGCGACAAAGGAAATAATTCTTAACAATATAACACAACATAGGTTATGGATATAAATCAATGCATTTTCCCTATATATAACGGAACAACTATAGTAGGTCAAGGTTTCGTTGCTGATGTTTTTTTTATAACAGTAGCCCATATACTAAAGGATTATCCTTCATGTTATATTAATTTGAATGGGGAAAAAATAGAATTGTTCAAGGAGGCTTCTATATTAGAGTTGGTGAACTATCAGTATGCCCAAAAGGAAGATATTGTGATGTATAAATTTGAAGGCACAAGTAGCCAATTACATCTTTCCGAGCATATACCTCAAAAGAACGAAAGATTAGAGGTCTATTGTACAGATGAAACTAAACAATCAAGTCCATTAAATGATTTACGTGGATTGTTGATAGAGCCAGCTTACCTTCTTGAAAAAGATGAATGCAATAGTTTCTATTGTGAATGTAACTTGCCTGAGAATTGTTGTGGAAGTCCATTGATAAATGGAAATGACGTGGTTGGTATCATGATAGGTAGAAATGATAAAGGTATTTGCTCTTTTTTAAAGATGGGTTCAGTCCTATATGAAGTAGGAAATTATTATTATAATAATGTTAACGATCTCCTTGAGCATTCAAATGTTTTTCACGCTATTCCTACTCCAGACTATAAAACTGCAATTAAATGGTATTTGAAAGCTGCTTCCAACAATTATTTAGAGGCATTCTATAAAATTGGTTGTTGTTATGAAAGAGAGGAAGGAGTAGATAAAAATATGGCTGAAGCAATTAATTGGTATACGAGAGCAGCGACTTTAGGACATGCACAATCTCAATATGAACTTGGAAAACATTATTTAGAGGGAAATAATGTTTTACAGGATTATGAAAAAGCGACTTACTGGCTTCGACTTGCAGCAGAGAACAAACATGCGTTGTCCTTATATGAATTAGGACTTTGTTCATATAACGGGTTAGGATTCACAAAGAGCTATGGTAATGCAACAGAATGGTTTAGATTAGCTATTACCTCTTGGAAAGAAAACACAGTTTCTGATTCTCGAGAGCTTCATTATGCATATTACTATCTAGGCCGTTGTTATCTTGAAAATAAAAATTCGCGATTTCCCCAATATGCATCTTTGTGTTTTCAAGAAGCAGGTGATATAGAGGAGGCTTTGTATTATTTAGGGTTATGTTATTATAATGGCTGGGGTATCCCTAAAAACGATAAAAAAGCTTTTGAACTTTTCAAAAAAGTTTCAGGGCCTTTTGGGCAAATGCCACAAAAAGCGTCTTATTTTGTTGCAATGTACTATTATAACGGTATCGTAGTTGAAAAGAACTATAAGGAATCGGTTAAGTGGCTCAAAAAAGCTTACGATTTTGACGAGGCACTATTTCAATTAGGATTGTGCTACTATTTAGGGCACGGAGTTGAAAAAGGATATGATGAAGCGCTTAAATATTTTAAGAAAGCTGCAAACATAGGTCATGTTGCCGCACAAAAAAAAGTTGGTGAGCTATCTAGAAAACTTGGTGAGGGATATAAAGATCGTAGCAGGATAGAAGAAGCCATAAAATGGAACAAGAAATTGTTAGAACAAGGAAATACTGATTTACTTTGGGAAATAGGCTATTGTTATGAGACTATGGGAAATATTGGCTATGAAGAAAAATATGAAGATGCTATTGAATGGTATAAACAGGCATTGACTCAGGGTGATGCCGATGCACTACTCTCTTTAAAAAGTTGTTATGAAGCTATAATCAACATGGGGCATACAGAAAGATGCGAAGAGGCTATTAACTTGTATAAACAGGCATGGGATCAAGGTTTTGCAGAGGCTCTTAGATATATAGGTAATTGCTATGAGATTATGTTTAAAATGGGAAATAAAGAAAAAATGAATGATGCTGTCTTCTGGTACAAAAAAGCTGCTGCATTTAATGATAGCGAAGCCTGTGTCTCTCTTGTGAAAATCTACAAACATGGCATAGGAGTTCCCAAGAACGTTGAAGAATCAGAAAGATGGATAGATTTTTATAATAAAAACAATTCGCATTTTAAATTTAGAGCAGAACTTGCTTGCAAGGATATGCAACGCTTGCAAGATTAATTTGTACACTAAGTGATGTCAATAATGAACAGACCTAATACAGAAATAAAGCGATGGGGTATCGTTGTGATACAATGGCTTAATCCTGATGATTTTAAAACAGGAGAGCATCTATATAAAGATATTCTTCAATATAAGAATTTAAGTAAGAAGGAATCTTTTTCTTCATATTATGATGTACATTCTATTCAAGAATTCCGTTCTGTTATTAGGACTATTGAGAATTCTTTAATGGAAGGAGATATTCTTACTTTACAAATAGAAACTCATGGGTGTGATGAAGGGATGGGACTAAGTTATGGAGAACTACTAAAATGGAAGGATTTCTACGATTGTATTAGACCATTAAATATTAAAACAGGGCATTTGTTATTTCTCGTAATGGCAATGTGTAAAAGCATAGCAATGATTTCGTCAATTAATCCAGAAGAACGTGCTCCATATCGAGCTTTCATATGCACAACAAGACCAGTCTGTGCTGATGAAATATATAGAGGCTTTATGGCTTTTTACGAGAATTATTACAGTATGTTAGATATTATAGAAGCAATAAAAGCCATACAAAAAGAAGTAAAGGATCCAAATGGTTTTTCCCCCTTTCAAGCACTAACAGCAGAGAGTGTGTTTAATGAAACTTTTGACCCTAACAGAACTAATATTTCCGAAGTGGTAGAAGCTCAGTTGACACGATTAAATATTCCAGTTACTGAAATCACAAAATCTATTATGGAAAAATATCTTCGAAAGTTGTTGTCAGAATTGCATGACAAATTTTATAATTATTACAATTTCAAAGACTTGTATTAACCCAACAAGGTGGTAAACTCTAAAGTAAATGATAACAAAGATGAAAAGAAATATTGTTGGCATATTTTTATTTTGTTTGATGTTTGGTTCGCTATTCTATATGTTCTATACGAAAAAGAGCTCTTGGACCAATTATGCGTTAAACTCACCTACTGAAGATACTGTACTTCATAATATAGATAGTGAGAATGGTAAGTTCCAAGAATTCGAAAAAACTGGCTTTACGTGGAAAGATAGCAAGGGAGATGAGTATCCTGTATACATAGCACATACAGGTTCATGCTTTATTATAAGAACCTCAAAGAGTGGCGATGATTATAGAGCGTATCTTGGTGAAGAAGTATCTGAACAGATACGGAAAGAATTAAGCAAGAGCGACACTAGAAGAGACAGACACTGTTTTAAAAACCGAACTCTCAAACAATAGGAAACGACAATGAACAAATCATGTTTAGCAACAATCGTTTATTTTACTATTTTGGGTATTCTCATCTATAATGGAATGTGGATATGGTTGATTATTGCAATACTTGTAGGAGGGCTTGCTGCCTTTATCGTGTTTGTAGGGGTAGCACTTGAATCAGGATTCCGCTCAAAGTTTCCACTCGATTTCCTTGCGCATACACAATGGGTAAATAGATATTTTGAAGATAGGGGATTTGAATTGGTTGGACATAATACGTCAGATTCTAATTATCCCGAATCGATATATAAAAAAGACCAACTTAAGGTCGTGATTAGACTTAATGCCCCTATTGTGACGCATAGCTCTTTCACTATTACAGTGATTGTATCAGGAGAGCAGGAGAAAGAATGGAATTTCTCAGTTGAAAAGGATGAAAAGATCCTAGAAATGTTTGATGTTTATTTTAGCTATTATTACAATAAGGGGGCTTGACACTTTTGCTCTATACGGAAAATTGATTAACTTTGCAAACGAAACGAGATATGGCAAACGAAATAGTAGAAACGAAAGCAATTGAGCAGGTAAGTGATAGCCTTTATAAGGGAGTATCCGACATTATTGACAATGCACGGCAAGAGGTTGTCGTGTATGTAAACAAGCATTCTGACTTGATGTTCTGGCATATAGGCCATTATATCAATGAGGATATGGGCTACAAGCAGTATTCCGCCTATGGCAGCAAAATTCTTGCGACACTGTCGCAAAGATTGACTGCACGTTATGGCAAGGGATATACCTATACTGCTGTCACAAGAATGATGAAAGTCGCTCGATTTTATAGCGACGAAGAAATGTTTGCGACACTGTCGCAAACATTAACGTGGAGTCATTTCTTGGAACTCGTTACCATAGAAGATAATAACAAGCGATTGTTCTATCAACAGATGGGCATTGCTGAGCATTGGAGTGTCAGGCAGTTACGAGATAAACAGGATGAGATGGCGTACGAACGTTCTTTGATAGCTGTAAAACCTGAGGATGAGATAGTGAAGACTCTTGAGAAGGTGACACCGACCCACATGGAGCCTGATGTAGTGCTACGCAATTCATACGTGCTGGATTTCTTGGGACTGAACGGCTACTATTCTGAAGAAGAACTGGAAGATGCTATCGCCAAACAGCTAGAAGCTTTTATCCTTGAGCTTGGACAAGGTTTCGCTTTCTTGGAGCGTCAGAAACGTTTCACAATTGATGGCACAGACTATTATCTTGATTTGCTTTTCTATCATCGAAAGTTGAAATGTCTGGTTGCAATTGACCTTAAACTTGGAAAATTCAAGCCTCAATATAAGGGGCAGATGGAATTATATCTCAAATACCTGCAGAAATATGATATGCAACCAGATGAGAATCCACCTATCGGTCTTCTGCTATGCAGCGAAGGTAATACCGAACATATTGAACTGATGATGCTGAACGAGGATCACATTAAAGTGGCTCAATACCTTACCTGCCTACCAGATAAGCAGTGGTTTATTGACAAACTCAATCGTTCAATACTCATTGCTAAGGAATATAGTGACAATCACTAAAGATTATCCGCATTGTCGTTAGGTAATAGGACGTAGCCTAATACGCACTTTTCTAGCAAGTGCCACACAAAATGCCGCAATCAGTTCAAAGGTGTTGAGCAAGCTCAAAAGAAAAAGTTGATCCATGATTTGTTCAGTTCGAAGAAATTATGTACCTTTGCACCCGATGATGAGTCATAGTACGGTTGCTGGCTCAGCATCGGGTGTTCTTTGATGCAGTTTATAGCAGAATGTGGAATTGAGTACGGTCTCCAATTCGTAACCCAGTTTTTCCTCAATTCCCCAGACTGCCTTTATACAAAGAAAAGCTGAGAATTCTTCCAAAGTTACAAAAAAATATCCAACGATATTAAGATAATCATATAATTTTTTTGTCTTTTCACTCTTCTCTTTGTTTCTTTATTATTATCTTTGCACAATAAACCACATAATTACGCAATGACACAAGAAGAAAAGACAAAAATTGAGGAGCGTATCGTTGACGTGCTGCGCACCGTCTATGACCCTGAGATACCTGTGAATATCTATGAACTGGGACTGATATACAAGATTGACGTGAAGGACAACCATGATGTGGATGTGGACATGACCTTTACAGCGCCATCGTGCCCCGCAGCCGATTTCATTCTCGAGGATGTGAGACAGAAAGTGGACGCCGTTGAGGGTGTGGCCAATGCCAATATCCATTTGGTGTTTGAACCCGTGTGGGACCAAAGCATGATGAGCGAAGAGGCCCGCGTAGAACTGGGATTTGATTGAACAACATAAAATTTGACTTACCAACAAATACTATTGGGGGGAAGGAGTATGAAGAATGTTTATTTCCTGTCGGATGCGCATCTCGGCTCTTGGGCCATCGACCATGGCCGCATGCACGAGAGGAGGCTCGTGAGGTTTCTCGACAGCATCAAGCACAAGGCTGCCGCCGTATATCTGCTGGGAGACATGTTTGACTTCTGGTATGAGCATAAGTATACGGTGCCAAAGGGATATACCCGCTTTCTGGGGAAACTGTCGGAACTCACCGACATGGGCGTAGAGGTGCATTTCTTCACTGGCAATCATGATATCTGGGCCTACTCATACCTCGAGGAGGAATGTGGGGTGATCATGCACCGGAAACCCATCACCACAGATATTTATGGCAAGGTGTTTTATCTTGCACATGGCGACGGATTGGGCGATCCCGACATCAAGTTCAAACTGCTCAGGCGTATGTTTCACAACACTATATGCCAGCGTCTCTTCTCGGCCATACATCCACGATGGTCCATGTGGCTCGGCCTGACATGGGCCAAGCATAGCCGCATGAAACGCATAAATGGCGAGGAACCGCCTTATATGGGCGAAAACAAGGAGCATCTCGTGCTGTATGCCAAACAATATATGAAATCGCATCCAAATGTGGATGTCTTTATCTTCGGACACAGGCATATAGAGTTGGATCTAAACTTGTCGAAGAGTGTGAGAATGATGATTTTGGGCGACTGGATATCGCAGTTCACCTATGTTGTCTTTGACGGCGACCACCTACTACTCGAGGAATATGAAGAGGGACTGAGCCAACCATGACGGCCACTACAACACCAAATGGATCCAGACATTGAACACTAACCTAATCATTTTATTGCTATGTATATAAATCTTGGCAATGACATCTTATGCACTCCCTACGGCGCAACTTCTTTCCCTAAAGAGTTGTGCTCACCGTATTACTCTGACTATATAGGTTTTATAGTTTGCCATGAGGGGTATTATGATCTGAGTGTTGACAACACTGTTTACCATGTTGCCAAGGGCGAGACCATGTTTGTATCCAAGGGAGTGCTCATGCAGATTATAAGCGTTTCTGAAAATCTCAGCATCACCCTGCTCTTCTATCGTAGCCAACCCATAAGAGACATGCTCGGCACCACCGTGGTAGCCATGCGCACATACGCCATCATCAACCCACGATCATGCCTCGTCATGCATACCGGCGAAGAGGAAGAACTGGCACATTATGCCGAGATAATCGGCAATAGTATAAGAAAAGCATCTGCCGACTCTTCTGCCTATGATGCCAACGAACGGCAACTCCTGCTGATGTCTGTCACATACCGCATGTGTAGTATCTTCGAGAGAATTCACCCGCAGAGCAACCAAATCTCCGACAGGAAGATGGAAATATTTGCACAACTCCTCGACCTGGTAGACAAGCATTTTATCGAGCAGCGCAGCGTGAGTTTCTATGCCGACATCATGTGCCTGTCGCCTAAATACCTGTCTACATTGGTAAAGCAGGTTTGCGGCAAGACTGTGCAGCAGATAGTGTTCAAGGCCATAATCAGACGGAGCATCTTCCTGATGAACAGCACCAACATGTCTATTCAGCAGATTGCCTTCTCACTACATTTCCCCAACGCATCGGCTTTCGGCACCTTCTTCAAAAAACAGATGGGCATGTCGCCTAAGAAATATCGGCATTGACTTCCTCCATCTTGCGCTTGCGCCATGGAACGAGCAATACCACTACTGCCACTATCATGCAACCCCAAAACGTCAGTCCCGACATCTCCTTGATAGTGGAGATGGTGGCCTGCACCTGCACCTTGCCTTTCAGGCTCATGGCTGCCATATTATTTGCCTCCGTCACACTCTTGCCTTGATAAATCATGCCATTCACGGTGCGGTCGTAGTCATTGGCTATGGATATATTGGTGCGGTCGTAGTCGTGACTGTAGCGAGTCACATAATACTGCTGGCGATATTGCATCACGTTGGTATAGACGGCCGAACCGATGCCTGGTCCAATCACCATACGCACGGCCAGCATCACACATACCCAGGTAGACATAAACCGGTATGGCATGCGCTGGTTGGCATGCACAGCAGTGAGCGAATATAGTATCATCATACCTATGGTGCGTATTATCACGGGCCATTTCATACGCTCATACATGCCATCGTTTTGCACTTCGAAATACATATAGAGTGCCGACAGGCCAATAAACACAAATCCTATGGAGAAGAGCCACTTGAGATGCACTCCCTTGCCGCCAAGGATGACGATAATGAGAAATCCGATGAAATAGCCCAGCAATACCCAGTTGCCCAGCACTGCACTCTGCCAGTTGTCTATCTTCATGCCCACATTGGTAAATACATTCACAAACATGGCACTGGAGTTGAGAAACATCAGGAAGAAGAAGAGCAGCACACCATAGATGACGGTGCGCAACTTGAATATCTCGAGCAGGAAATAGGGTGAGCGGCGTGTCTTCTCCAAATAGATGAAGATAGCGGTGAAGATCACGCATATCACCGTGGCCCAGCGTATGGACTCATTGTCAAACCAATCGTAGGTCTTGCCAAACACCATGACGTATATAAACGAGCACATCATGATGCTGAACACCGTGACATTGCCAAACTTGGAGAAGGTGATGGGAAACTTGGCCTGCGAATATTTATGGTATGGCATGGTAAAGAATACTATGATGATACCAATAAGCATGAATGCCATCATGAAATAGTATACATACTGCCATTCGTATTCGTATGCGAGCCATGCCGTTATCCATGTGCCCATCTGGCCGATAATCATAAAGAAGAGATAGATGGTGGGCATGGAGATGGTCTTCTCTTTATCCAACTTGTCCCATCCCTCGCCGTCGGTAGGTTCATTACCAGGTGTGAGATTGCGTGTGGCCTCAATGCCAAACCCATATTTGATGAGCGTGAAGAGGTTGCACATGAGCAATACCTGCCTCACAAATCCCATCAGCAGACTGCACAAGGCAAGAATAAAGAGCGAGTCGGTCTTGGCGCACGCCCAACTGAGCACAAAAAGTATGGAGAATCCAACTATGCACATCAACTTCTCCCTGCGCAGACATACGAGATCGTAGAAGAACGGGGAGAAGGCGGCCATGCCCACGGAGGTGCAAAAGCCAGCAAAGGAGATATACTCCGACTGAATTCCCAACCCGCTCATCATCTCGCCGCTATTGGCCGAATAGACACCGCTCATGGTAATCATCGGCACAAAGAGGATGATGAGGAAGATGATGCCCAGAGGTTTGGGCACCCAGTTGTAGAAGGGGAAATTCTTTGGGTTCTGTGGCATGACTCTAATGGGTTATTTCTCTGCTTTAACTATTACCATCATACCTGCGGCCAGGCGCTCGTTGTCTTCCTTGCTCAGGTCGGTGAAGTCTATCCTCACGGGCACACGCTGCTGTATCTTCACGAAGTTGCCAGCGGAATTGTCTGTGGGCACAAGCGAATACTTCGATCCTGTGGCTGCCGAGATGGCTGTCACCTTGCCTATAAACTCTTTGCCGGAGATGGCGTCTACGGTAATCCTAACCTTTTGGCCCACATGCAGGTTTTCAATCTGTGTCTCCTTATAATTGGCTATCACCCATTTTTCCTTGTCGGGCACTATATAGGTGATGGTGGTGCCAGCGCTCACCGACTGTCCTTCCTCTATGGAGCGGCGTCCGAGTTTGCCGTCGCATGGTGCTGTGACCACGCAGTATGAGAGGTTGAGTTTGGCCATTTCAAGGGCGGCTTGGGCACGCTCTATGGCAGCAGCGGTATTCTGCTTGCGGGTGCTCACCTCGTTTACTCCAGAGAGGGCAGCACTCTTCTGCTTGCGCACAGCTTCCAGTTTCTTCTTGGTGGCGGCATACTCCACTTCGAGTTGCTCCAGTTGTATGGGTGTGGCGGCATTCTTGGCCACGAGATTACGATAGCGCTGACAGTCTTTCTCCAGTTTCTTCAGCCTCACCTCTATCTCATCTATAGAGGCATCGTATACAGATGCCGATGTCTCGGTAGTCTGCAGGGTGGCATCAATGACATTGGCTCCTGCCATGGCATCCTTAAGGGCTGCCTCGGCCTCCATCACACGTATGCGATACTCACGGTCGTCGAGCACAAGCAGTGTGTCGCCTTTTTTCACATACTGGTGCTCTTTAAAGCACACCTTGGCTATATATCCCGTGGCCCTAAGGTTTACGGGAGAGATATACTGCTCTATCTGTGCATCATTGCTGGTCTCGGTGGTATTATAATCTATAAACACGCATACCACCCTCCATAATCCCCATACGAGTATGGCAACGCCCAATAAACTGGCCACCAGCTGGCGTCCTCTCTGTCTCTTCAGTTTCTTTGCGGTTTCCTCATGTGAGGATGCCTTTGTCTGCTCGATATTCTCGCTCATAGTTCTCCTTATTTATTTTTTTGTTTTTATTCTTTTTTTTATTGCTTCATCTTGCCAGTAAGTTTCTTCATTGTTAGGTTGGCAATCATATAATTGTAATGTGCCGTGAGGTAATTATTCATGGCTTCGCTTATGCTCATCTCATCCTGCAATACGGTGGTCATGGAGGTTACTCCCTCGCGATACTGGTCGGCGGTAACCTTATACACATCTTCTGCCAACTGATAGTTGTCATACTGCTTCTTATAGTTGCGCTTGCTGTTTTCAAGGTCGTTGACAGCATTAAGATACTGAGTCTGCAAACCCTTCATGGCATCCTCATACTGCAATTGGGCATTCTTCATGTCAACCTTAGCTTTCCTTATCTTGCTGCGCTTCTCGAAACCGTCAAACACGGGCACTCTCAACTGCAGGGCCAAGCCATTGGAACCATACCAGTGGTTAGACTCTCCGCTGTGCCACCAGTTCTCAAACCTATCGGTAAAAGCCGAATACATCAGGCTGCCCGTGAGCGACAGCGATGGCAGATAACCCTGCTTGGCCAGCTTGGTCTGCTGCTCGGTCAGCGCTATCTTCTGGCGCATCAACTGCAGTTCATACAGACTAGTGTCCAGGCCCGATGCTTCCACTGACTCCACCTCGCCAGGATTGACCTTCTCCACCATAAACTGGCCATCGGCGGGATAGTCCATCACATATTTCATCATATTATACTGCTGCTCGAGCATTGCCTTGGCATTGTCTTGCTGCACCGTGAGATTCTCGATATTTAGGTTTACACGCTTCACGTCTACCTCCAGGGCCATCTGGTTGTCATAGAATGCCTTGGTAATATCTCTCAGTTCCTGCAACCTCTTGATATTGTCGCCCACAAGACGTATCTGCTCGGTGGTGTTCTGAGCCATATAATACATCTTTGAGATCTGCATGGTGAGGTCTTCTTTAGCCTTGTCGTAACTTAAGGTGTTTATCTTGTCCACGGTCTTGGCAATATCTACAGCCGTGTATACCATCTGATTGTAGAGTGGCATCTGCAACTGCAGTCCGGCCGATGCGTTATACTGCAATGTCTTGGTCACATTATATTTTCTACCGTATGCAGAGCCGTCGGTAACAGATACTGGCGGAGTGAAATTATCCGACAATGAAGCCACGGCATTGATCTGCGGCCAGAGCTTGGCACGATTTTCACTGATGGTGTGCTTGCCTTTTTCAATCTCGTTGGCAGTGGTTTTCAAACCAAGATTATTGTCTATTGCCATCCTCACACACTCTTCCAGCGTCAGCACCTGCTGGGCGCTCATAATCTGAGCAACAGTCAATAATGAAATTATCAATATCCCTTTTCTCATATTAATTATATACCTAAGATGCTAATAGTATAGCAAAAATTTGCAAACAATGGATAGAGGTTAGTGGACTTCGAGGTTCTCATATAACTTCATAATACTCATCTTTTCCACCACTATCCTTTCGGGCTGCAAAGTTAGTGATTTTCTTACAATAATAACTATTCAGATATCATGACATAGTGTTCATATTTTCTCTTTTTCATGGTTTACAATAATACGGAGTCGCACCAACTCCGATTGGTTACATGATAAGACCATTAGAAATGATGGCAATAGGGGCAGCACCCAAAATCAAAAAAATCATACTTCCACACCTTATTATATATATATATGATCACTACGATCCGTTAAAGTGAAAAATCATTCTTTGGAATAATCGAAATTGAAATAATATTGTATACTCGCGAGCGCGATTTGCATTAGAGTGTAATATCTGCTAAACAGACGCTATCTGTATAATAGTTGTAAATGTATAAGAATAGTTACATAGATGTTTGTATAATACCTGTAATAATGTAACTATACACTGTGTTTGGTTTATATTCCGCACTGCGGAATATATGTTCGCCACTGCGGAATATATGTTCCGCACTGCTGAATATACGTTCCGCACTGCGGAATATAACACAAATGCCTGTTCTATGTGTATTATAACTATTTATGTTGACTACTTTGTCTGGGCATTATAAAAAAGCAGGGGCGGCAGTATTACTACTGCCGCCCCATTGGGTTATGATGCCCCTTCTGCTGTGAAGGGTTTCATTCTGATAGTGTTATGCTTTGGCCACTTCTGCCTCAGCAATGTCTTCCTTGATGCTGCGACCCATGGTAAGGTATGCAATAGGAGCAGCAATGAAGATTGAAGATAGGGTACCGAATACTACACCGAGAATCATCGCAAATGAGAAACTGCGGATACTATCGCCACCAAGGATGAAGATACAGAGCAGCACGATGAGTGTAGTTACAGAGGTGTTGATGGTACGAGCCAATGTCTGATTGAGCGAGTCATTGAAGATAGTCTGCAGGTCGCGCTTCTTGAATGAGTTGTAGTTCTCGCGTACACGGTCGAATACCACCACCTTGTCGTTGATACTATATCCAATAACCGTCAGGATGGCACCTATGAATGTCTGGTCGATCTCGAGAGACATTGGCACTATGCCCCACAATACGGAGTAGAATCCGATAACTATGAGGGTGTCGAGAGCCAAGGCGAGAGTTGAACCGAGAGAGTATGCCCAGTTGTTAAATCTCACGAGGATATAGATGAAGATGGCCACGAGTGCGAAGAGCACACTCCAAATAGCACCATGTGTGATATCCTTAGCAACGGCTGGACCTACCTTGGTGCTACTGATGATGGAACCACCACTGCGCACGTCAGGATTCTTAAACTGTGCCACATCCTTCTGTGTAACCAATCCTGCTGCAGAGAGACTCTTGAAGAGGATATTTTCTGCTTCATCGTCAACAGTAGGATCATTGCTCTCGATCTTGTAGTTGGTAGACACGCGGATGGTCTTGCCATCGGTACCAAGGGCTATGGCGCTCACGTTGGCTTCGCCGAAGGCACCCTGAAGGGCTGTGCGCACCTGCTCAGGCTCTACACTCTGCTCGAGTTTGATGACATAGTTGCGACCACCGGTGAAGTCGATACTCTTGCTTAAACCTCTCACTGAAAGGAAGCCGATGAATACCAATGCGGCCACACCCCAGATGAAGAACGTTCTCTTGTAAATGCCCATGAAGTTATACTTGGCATTCTGCATGAGGTTCTTGGAGAAACTGGTGCAGAAGGTGAGGTTGAGCCACTTGTCACGACTTAACTTATAGTCGTATACGAGACGTGTGAGATATACGGCAGTGAAGAACGAGCAGCAGATACCGATGATAAGGGTGGTAGCAAAACCACGAATAGGTCCTGTGCCGAACACATAGAGGATTACACCTGTTATGATAGAGGTGAGGTTGGAGTCGAAGATGGCTGAGAAGGCATTGCTGTAACCTTTCTTCATGGCTTCCTTGACATTGAGACCAGAGCGGAGCTCCTCCTTGGTACGCTCATAGATGAGCACGTTGGCATCTACGGCCATACCGAGCGAGAGCACGATACCGGCAATACCAGGCATGGTAAGGGCAGCCTGGAATGAGGTGAGGATACCGAGGGTAAAGAAGAGATTGACGAGTAGCGCCAAGTTGGCCATCATACCTGGTATGACATTATATAGCACGAGCATGTAAATCATCAGAAGCACGAAGGCAACGATGAATGAGATGATACCCTGCTGGATTGACTGTGCACCGAGAGATGGACCTACCACTTCTTCCTGCACGATGCGTGTAGGAGCAGGCATCTTACCAGAGTTGAGGGTATTGGCAAGGTCTTTGGTGTCTTCGATGGTGAAATTGCCAGTGATCTGTGAGTTGCCACCTGCAATCTCTCCATTTACGCGTGGTGCGCTATATACGGTATTGTCGAGCACGATGGCTACGGCCTTGCCGATGTTCATCTTGGTGAGCTGGGCCCAACGGCGTGCACCGTCGCTATTCATCTGCATAGACACACATGGATGGCCCATTTGGTCGAACTCATCTCTTGCTGTGGTGATCACGTCGCCCTCTAATGGAGCACGGCCAGAAGGCTCTGTCACCTTGATGGCATGAAGTTCAAACACCTCGCCACGCTTGTCGAAATCGGCAGCCTTGGCACTCCAAAGGAGCTTGAGGTCGGAAGGAAGGATGCGCTGAGCCAGGGCAGAATAGATGATGGCATCTACCTCTGCGGTGTCGCGTGCCATTGCATAACCCACCACGCTCAAACTCTGTCCCTGAACGGGTTGGAAGATGGCGAAGAGAGGATTATTCTTCTTGATATCCTCGATGCTCTTGTCGGCAGCCTTGCCATCTTTGCCCTTCTTGGCAGTCTTAGCAACGAGCGTCTCTGCAATGGTCTTGGCAGCCTTGGCTGTGTCGGCAACCTCAGCCTTGGTGCTGTCGGCAACGGTAGTGTCGGCTACGGCCTCACCACTCTGCTCGGAAGCATAACGCTGATTGAGTTGTGATAGCAGGGGTACGATCTCCTGACTGTTGTATGTCTCCCAGAACTCAAGGTTGGCGCTACCCTGGAGCAACTTTCTCACACGCTCAGGCTCACGAATACCAGGCATTTCTACCATGATACGACCATCGCGGCCTTCGAGTTTCTGGATGTTTGGCTGTACGACACCGAATTTGTCGATACGATTGCGCACCACATTGAATGAGTTGTCTACGGCAGCCTTAACCTCATCGCGGAGGGCAGCCTCAACCTCTGCATCAGTACTCTGGGTGTTTACCTTTCCCTTCAACTGCTGGGTGGCGAACACTTCTGCCAGACGATGTCCTGGTGCGTTTTTGTGATAACTCTTGATGAAGAGAGAGATAAAGTCGCTCTGACTTGACTCTTCCTCCTTTTTGGCTTCTTTCATTGAGTTAACGAAAGCTGGGTCGGTCTTGTGGTCGGCTAATACAGCAATGATGTCTGGTACAGACACCTCGAGTATCACGTTCATACCTCCCTTGAGGTCAAGACCTAATCCGATCTGCATCTCTCTGCACTGTTTGAGAGAGTATGCGCCCAAATACACCTTCTCATTCATGATCGAGTCAAGGTATTCCTTGCCCGCCTCTTCTCCCATAGCAGCAGCCTTATCATTATAGTGGCTGGTGACTACAGAGAACGACAGATAGAATACGCAGACAAGCACGAGTGCGAGTGCAATAAACTTTACAATTCCTTTGTTCTGCATTTTAGTTAATATATGTTTTAATTATTTATTATCGTATCAATAAAACGACTTTTGCGCTTTTTAGCCTGCAAATATAGTAATTTTTTTACACTGTAGAAAATATTTCGCGATTTTTCTCTTCAATACTCCTATTTCCCCTGCATTTTTAGCCAACAATGCACGGGATAATGGTCGGAAGCATCTATAGAATCGTCTACTTTGCACTTTACGGGCGTGAAATGGGATGAGCACAGAATATTGTCTATACGCACATAGAATCCTTTCAGATTATACGACAAACCCACTCCCCGACCTGCCTTCACAAAGCAGTTGTCGAGGCGTTTTGACATGGTGCGCGAGGTGTAGGAAAGGGGATGATCGTTGAAATCGCCGCAGACAATGATGCGCTCATTACTGTGGGCTGACACAAAACTGTCTACGGCGTTGGCCTGCGGGGCACGCATGGCAGCAGCTTCCGCTAACTTATATATAAGTTTTTGCGAGCTGGCCTTTACAGTGTCTTTGCCCATGTCGCCCTCGATCATCTCTGTATACAATTCGCGGTCGCTGAGCGAGAAATGGTTGCTCTCGAGATGGTTGTTGATCACTATTATGGTGTCTTGGCCCATATAGAGCCACCATGCCATGCTACCATTGCCCAATGAGGTGTAGGGTATGCGCATGCGCTTCAGTATTCGGTAGTTTGTATATATGCCAAGAGCGCTAACACCGGCAGAACCCACCTTGGCGGTATCGCGATATTGATAGATGCTGTCGTAATGCACAAAGGTATTATGATTGATAGCAATATCTTCCTGTACACATAGTATGTCGGGGTGCTGGTTACGAATATAATTGAAGATATCATGGAAGGAGTCTTGATAGCGCGGCGCACCGGTATAGTTCTGCACGTTATAGCTCATCACATGTATATCGTCAGCATCTGGGTCGCCACCAATATTTATGGGTATATACGTGCGCACGGGAACATAGCATGATATGAATCCAATCAACGATATAAGGGCATATCGCTTGGCAAAGAGAAGCCAGAAAACGAGAAAGATAGCATTGATAACTAAAAAGGCCGGAAAGGCAAAGCCTATGCACGATGCCAGCGGATGCTGCTCGGGATTGATGATACCCGAGTATCCCACTGCAAGCATTATGAGCGCCGTAGACACGTTGGCTCCTGCCAGCAACTTACATACGAATATACGTATATTGCCTATCATCTGCCTGCTAAGTATGTGTTATCCGTTGTGGCTCTTGTCAAAGAGCTTGCGCTTTTCTTCGGCAGTCAGGCTGTCGTAGCCACTAAGTCGTATCTTGTCCAATATGCGGTCAATCTCTTCCTGGCGCTCCTTCTCGCGGCGCTTATACTCCCAGTCTTCCTGCTTGTCGGTTGGGGCAGGCTCATCGTGGTGGGGAGTGAAACGGGTTGTAAAAGACTTATTGAAGAATGAACCAAAGTCTATCTGCGGACGTCGGCGCCAATAGCGCAGCAAGAAAAATCCAAAGAGCATGCCGCCAATGTGGGCCATGTGGGCCACACCATCACTATAGGATGTATATGCAGACACCAGTTCGATTACCACATAAATGGCCACAAACCATTTGGCCTTGATGGGTATGGGCAAGGGAAAGATTATTATGCGCTCTTCGGGATATAGCATGCCGAATGCAAGCAAGATGCCATATACGGCACCCGATGCTCCTATGGTGTTCCATGAGTTCAATTGGTAGGACAGCTGCTGCCCGGCCAAGAAGATATCGCTCATGGAGAAACCAGGATTCTGCGATTTAAGTGTAAAATAAAAATGCGTCAACTGTGCCAGTTCCTGTATTACTCCCGCACCTATTCCGCACACCATATAGTAGGTTAGGAAACGCTTCTGTCCCAGGGTGCGCTCAATGACACATCCAAACATCCAAAGGGCAAACATATTGAAGAAAAGGTGGGTGAATCCACCATGTAGAAACATGTATGTGAAGAACTGGAATACATGGAAATCATTTGCCATGAAGAAATGGAGACCGAAAGCCGAATTGAGATCTGCCCCAAGAACCTCAAAGATATAACCCGCCACAAATGCCAATACATTGATAATTAGCAGGTTTTTGGTTATCACAGGAATATTCCTCATACGTATATATCTGATTGTAAGTGATTACTAACTCGTTTAGAGCGCAAAATTACTAAAAATCCCGTCAAAAAACACAATTATAAGGCTTTAGAGAGTTATTTTTTATCAAAATCATCTTTTTTTTGAGTTTTTTGTTTGTTTTCTTATTTGTTTGCGCTATATTTGCGAAAGAAAACTGTGAATATTATCTTTATCATACATTAATAACAAACAAAAAAAACAGAATTATGAACAAGACAGAATTAATCGACAAGATTGCAGCTGGTTCTGGTCTGGCCAAGACAGATGCCAAGAAAGCTCTCGACGCTACTCTGATAGCCATCAAGGATGCTCTTGCTGCTGGTGACAAGATTGCATTGGTAGGCTTTGGCACATTCAGCGTTTCTGAGCGCCCAGCCCGTGAGGGTGTCAACCCTGCTACAAAGGAGAAGATGCAGATTGCAGCCAAGAAGGTGGCCAAGTTTAAGGCTGGTGCCGAATTGGCAGATGCACTGAACTAATGTAAATATTTCAGACAATATAACAAGGGTGCGCCAATGGTTATTGGCGCACCCTTGTTTATTTACTTATTGTGCATAGGATGCTATGTCTTATGGTATGGTGCGGCGAGATACCGCACCTCATTATCATGGCTGCTTGCCGATATAAGCAAGAATACCACCATCTACATAGAGGATATGGCCATTTACGAAGTCGGAAGCATCTGAAGCAAGGAACACGGCTGGTCCCATCAGGTCTTCAGGAGTACCCCAGCGTGCTGCCGGTGTCTTGGCAATGATGAAACGGTCGAAAGGATGACGGCTGCCGTCTGGTTGAATTTCGCGCAGAGGAGCGGTCTGTGGTGTGGCGATATAGCCTGGACCTATACCATTGCACTGTATGTTATGCTCACCAAATTCTGAGCAGATATTGCGTGTAAGCATTTTGAGACCACCCTTGGCAGCTGCGTATGCAGACACTGTCTCGCGGCCAAGCTCGCTCATCATCGAACATACATTAATAATCTTGCCATGACCCTTCTTGATCATGCCTGGGATGACAGCCTTAGACATGATGAATGGTGCATTGAGGTCTATATCGATGACCTGCTTAAATTCCTCTACACTCATCTCTGTCATGGGAATGCGCTTGATGATACCGGCATTGTTTACAAGGATGTCTATCACGCCGAGTTCTTTCTCGATGTCGGCAACCATGGCCTTGACATCCTCTTCCTTGGTCACATCGCAGATGTAACCCCTGGCATCTATGCCCTTGGCCTTATAGTCTGACAAAGCCTGCTCGAGATGGTGCTCGCTGCGGCAGTTGAATGCAATCTTTGCTCCTGCCTGGGCAAAAGCCTCAGCCATTGCGAAACCTATTCCATAGGCAGCTCCTGTTACCAATGCCACCTTCCCTTCAAGGGAGAATTTCTTTGAAAATGTATCCATAATAATGATGTTGTTAGTATTATTTATTGTCTTAAACGTTTTTCTCAACATTAATTCTTCTGCCCAGATGAAAACTTATAACCAGATGTATGCGGCATGCAACGCTATCTGATGTCGGTGATGGCATAAAAATCTTGGTCGCCATAGTCAAGGTTCTCTCCTCCCATACCCCAAATAAAGGTATAGTTATGGGTAGCAGCAGCGCTGTGTATGCTCCACTCTGGCGAGAGCACGGCCTGACGGTTGTGCATCCATATATGTCTGGTCTCATTTATCTCGCCCATGAAATGACATACTGCCTGGTCTTCAGGCAACTCGAAATAGAAATAAGCTTCCATGCGACGACTATGCACATGTGCAGGCATGGTGTTCCATACACTGCCAGGCATGAGTTCTGTCATGCCCATCTGCAACTGACATGTGGGGATGACCTGCGAAACGAGCATCTTGTTGATATTGCGCTCATTGCTCATCTCCAACTCACCCATGTGGGCCACAATGGCATCGGCCCTGGTTATCTTGGCACATGGATAGGAAGTGTGGGCAGTGGTACTGTTAAAATAGAACATGGCTGGATGGGATGCATCACGGCTGGCAAAGGTCACATGGCGGTCGCCACGACCTACATACAAGGCCTCTTTTACTCCTATCACGTATTGGGTGTCGCCAACGGTCACCACTCCTTCACCCTCACCTACATTGAAAATACCCAACTCGCGGCGAGTGGTGAAGAAATCAGACTTAAGAGGGTCTATGGCTTCAAGAAGCAGGGTTTCAGCCACTGGTTTGGCTCCTCCCACCACCATACGGTCATACATACTATATACCATATTGACCTCATCATCCACAAAGAGAGTGGAGATAAGAAATTCCTTGCGCAGTCGCGATGTGTCGTAATGTTTGGCATCTTCGGGATGTGAAGAATACCTGATTTCGTAATTCGTTTTCATATCGTTTGTTTTCAAATCATAAAGATGACTCCTTATTGTTCCACAAAGATAATGCAAATCATGGGGATTACAAAATAATATGGGGTTATTTTATGAATTTTAAAGATTTGGCTACCAAATCAGACACAAACAAAGCGATGACAACAGAATAGCCTCTGATGTCATCGCTTTGTGGTTGGACCAACGGGACTCGAACCCATAATGACAGAACCAAAACCTGTAGTGTTACCATTACACCATGGTCCAATCCTCAATTTGGCTGCAAAGGTAACAATAAATTAACTAACAACCAAATTTTTGACCTATTATTTTTCAACTTATAGTGGCATCGTGCTTATCTCACGGTTATGAGATAGTAATTCTTCTTGCCTCTCTGCACGAGGAGATATTTTCCGTCGATGAGATCGTCGGCAGAGATAGCACGATCGAAAGCGGCCAGTTTCTCCTTATTTATAGACACTCCACCGCCCTGTACGAGCTTGCGCATCTCTCCCTTGCTGGCAAACACCTGGGCGGCCTGGGTGAAGAGGTCCACAGCTGGCTGTCCCAATTGGTCTTTGGCTATCTCAAACTGGGGCACACCCTCGAAGATGTCGAGCAGAGTCTGCTCATCCAGTTTCATCAAACTATCTTTGGTAGACTTGCCAAAGAGAATATTGCTGGCTTCTATAGCCATGTCGAGAGCCTCACGAGAGTGTACAAGGATGGTAACCTCTTCTGCCAGACGCTTCTGCAATACGCGACGACCAGGATCCTGCTGATGCTCGGCAATGAGAGCATCAATGGTCTCCTTGTCAAGACTTGTAAAAATCTTGATATAGCGGGCAGCGTCGTCATCGCTGACATTGAGCCAGAACTGATAGAACTTGTATGGAGTGGTGCGCTTGGGGTCGAGCCAGATATTGCCACTCTCGGTCTTACCGAATTTCTTGCCGTCGGCCTTGGTGATAAGCGGACACGTAAGAGCAAAGGTCTCAACATCATTGCCCAGAGTGCGGCGGATGAGTTCGGTGCCCGTGGTCATATTACCCCACTGGTCATTGCCACCCAACTGCAACTTGCACCCCTTGTTTTTGTAGAGATAAAGGAAGTCGTAGCCCTGGAGCAATTGGTATGTGAACTCAGTGAATGAAAGTCCATCGCGCGCTGTTCCGTTGAGTCGCTGCTGCACGCTCTCCTTAGCCATCATGTAATTGACGGTTATATGCTTGCCCACCTCACGTGCGAAATCAAGGAATGTGAAATCCTTCATCCAGTCGTAGTTGTTGACCATCTCGGCAGCATTGGGTTCATTGCCGTCAAAATCAAGAAATTTGGCCACTTGCTGCTTAATACATTCCTGATTGTGGCGCAGGGTTTCATCGTTGAGCAGGTTTCGCTCTTGACTCTTTCCTGATGGGTCGCCAATCATGCCTGTGGCACCACCCACGAGAATGATGGGCTTATGTCCGCAATGTTGCAGATGGCGCAGCATCATGATGCCGCAGAGATGACCTATATGTAATGAGTCTGCGGTGGGGTCGGTGCCGAGATAAGCTGTAACCATCTCTTTTTGGAGCAGTTCCTCTGTACCCGGCATGATCTGTGCCAACATTCCCCTCCACTTGAGTTCTTCTACAAAATTCTTTTTCATAATATCGTTGTTTATGATTAGTGAGTACTTGTTATTTGGATTTCACATAACTTAGCGGTCATTAGGGTCAAGGCACGGGGTCATAACCGCTGCCCCCCCAGGGATGGCATCTGAACAATCTCTTGATGCCCAACCACAACCCTTTTATTGGTCCATGTTTCAATATTGCCTGACGAGCATATTCCGAGCAAGTAGGTGTATATCTGCATGATGGCGGTGTGAGCGGAGATATGACCCGCTGATAAAACAGTATGGGCACACATAACAACTTGGCCAACAAGGATGACAGAAATCTCAATACTTTCATAGCCTTTCAATCAGACGTCCCAGGATATTGCCCATCACATCAGCCACCTGACGAGTTTCATAAAGATGGTCTGCCTGCCAAATAAACGTGATCGCGAGGGTCATTCCCTCATGATTTGCCATGGCCTCTACCAATGGCCTTTTGGCCAGGCGATATGATTCTCTTACCTGGCGTTTCACCCTATTGCGCTTCACTGCCCGCTTGAAATGGCGCTTAGGCACGCTGACCATTATCTGTACAGGTGCCATGTCGGCATGGCGCTCGGTGAGCATGTATACAGCCCTGAGAGGAAATGCGGCGAGAGACTTGCTCTTGCCACCACTAAAGAGAGTTTCTATGAGCTTGCGACTCACTATCCTCTCATCCTTTCCGAATGAATTATTCCCAGGGTGTGACATAAAGTTTTATACAAATAAGGTGTCAAGACCCTTTCTTATTCCTCATTCATCAGCAGATAATGCTGGAGAGCACCAGTCATTGACGGATATTTGTCGCTAGGTGCTTCGAGGTCGAGACGCAAACCAGCATCTCTTACTGCCTTGGCTGTGGAGGGACCGAAAGTGGCTATGGCTATCTTGCCCTGATCGAAATTAGGGAAATTCTTGATAAGAGAGTTCACCCCTGCCGGACTAAAGAATACCAGCATATCGTAATCAAATGTGGCCACCTCCTCTTCAGTAAAATCATTGCTAACTGTGCGATACATCACACACTCACGGTGGTTAAGCTTCTTGGAGTCGAGCATATTGCTCAACGAATCATTATGAACATCGCTCATCGGTACAAGATAGCGCTCCGTCTTGTGTTTTACCATAAGGGGCACAAGATCTTCAATCTTGCCTGTATCACCAAAGAAAACCTTACGCTTACGATATTGCACATACTTCTGGATATACAGAGAGATAGTCTCTGTGATGCAGAAATACTTAAGATCTTCAGGGATGGTAACCCTCAGTTCCTTGGCCAACTTGAAGAAATTATCGATGGCATGCCTTGAAGTAAATACTATGGCAGTATAATCGGATATGTTTACTTTCTGCTGGCGAAACTCTTTTGAAGTCAAACCTTCAACCTTTATGAAAGGTCTGAAAACCAATTCAACATCAAACCTCGACGCAATGTCAAAATATGGCGACTTCTCACTTGCGGGTTTGGGCTGGGATACCAGAATCTTTTTTACCATTGATGTCCTAAAAAATTATTATCAGTTCGTTAGCAACTCTCTCCATGGCAAACCACAAGTATGCCAATGGTACTATTTCGAGGGCACAAAAGTACAAAATAATTTGCAGAAAAAAGGTCGACTGCCTAAAAAAGATTGTATAATACTTATAAAATGTTAGTATTTTAACAATTACGAGTATAGATATTGAGCAAATGGCTACATTTTCCATGCATAATCCATAATATACCAACAGCAAGACTATAGGAAACAACAACACTCCAGCAAAGGATGTTAGGAAGAGTGAAACCCTTGACCATTGTAAATTTTTCTTCCACCCAAAAAAAACGGTATTTACTATTGACCCAATAAAAAACTTGGCAAGAAGATAGGCCAGACTCAATGCAAAATAGATGGCAATGAGTTGATATTGGGAGTCGAGCCTGAAGGTGTCACCTACATAATTGACTGTAAGGGAAAAGAAGACGATGGCAGTCTGTAGGCATGTGAGCATGGCAAGAAAGGCCTGAAACCAAATCTCTGTGGAGGTTTCACCCATCGAACCATATTCGTTGTGGGATATATAGAAATAACCTTTTACCTGCCTCACCACGAAACTCCATGAATTGGAGATGCAGACCACTGCTATGGCCAAACTCATAAGGAGCAGGATATTTAATGTGTTGTCTGCTCTCATGCTGTATTCCATCGGGTCGCCAGCCACACCAAATCCACCACTTTTAATTTCCGTATTGTACATGGAATCCGTGGAGAAGAAAGTGTTGCGGTAATAGAGTGGCAGCGAGTCGGTGGTCTTGACAGTATCCTCAGTTATCATAATAGAATCCATGGTGGTCTTGACAGAATCCACTGTGACCCGTGCCTCATTATTTGACAACCTCAACACCGTATCAGGGTGCTGAGGTTGCATGATAGTATCTAATATGTTATACGCTTCAGACATTACAATCCAAATGCCTTCTTGATATCATCCACCCGATCGAGCTTCTCCCAAGTGAAGAGTTCCACACTGATGGTTTTGGATTCGTGGTAATGACTGACAAATGTCTTTTCAACAGTCTCGCACCTGCGACCCACATGTCCATAGGCAGCGGTCTCAGAATACATCGGCTGGCGCAATTTGAGTGATCTTTCGATAGCTTTGGGGCGCAGGTCAAAAAGAGCGTCTATCTTGGCGGCAATCTCTGCATCGGTCATATTGACATTGCTTCTGCCATAGGTATTTACATAGATATTCATGGGGCGGGCCATGCCGATGGCGTAACTAACCTGCACAAGCATCTCGTCTGCAACACCAGCAGCCACCATATTCTTGGCTATGTGACGGGCGGCATAGGCAGCCGAACGGTCTACCTTGCTTGAGTCCTTTCCAGAGAAAGCACCACCACCATGAGCACCCTTGCCACCATAGGTATCTACAATAATCTTTCTGCCCGTAAGCCCAGTATCACCATGAGGACCACCAATTACGAACTTACCTGTGGGGTTTACATAATATTTGATATCGTCATGGAAAAGGGCGAGCACACTTTCGGAATGCAACTGCTCTTTCACCCTTGGCATGAGAATATTGATAACATCGTCCTTAATCCGGGCCTGCATGGCCTCGTCGGAGGCAAATTCATCATGCTGTGTGGAAACTACGATGGTGTCTATGCGCTCAGGGATATTATCGTCGCTATACTGCACTGTCACCTGACTCTTTGAGTCTGGTCGCAGATAGGTCATCACCTTGCCTTCTTTGCGTATGTCGGCAAGTGTCTTCATGATGAGATGAGCTAAGTCTATGGCCACAGGCATATAATTCTCTGTTTCTGTGGTAGCATAACCAAACATCATTCCTTGGTCGCCAGCACCCTGATCATCATTGGTACCATTGTCTACACCGCGGTTTATATCGGCACTTTGCTCATGGATGGCAGTGAGCACACCACAAGAATTGCCGTCGAAATGATAGTCTGGTTTGGTATAGCCTATCTCATTGATCTTTTTTCGGGCTATGGTCTGCAGATCAATATATTCGCTGCTTCGCACTTCACCCATTATCACTACCTGACCTGTGGTCACGAAAGTTTCGCAAGCCACACGCGCATTTTCGTCATAAGCCAAGAATTGGTCTAAGATGGCATCTGAGATCTGATCCGCCACCTTGTCGGGATGTCCTTCAGAAACTGATTCTGATGAGAAGAGGTATGACATAAATCAATGTATGTTATATTTTAATATATGTATAGTGCAGTATATAAGCATTGTGCAGCAGGTGCTGCCGAGGATTACTCCTCGGGCAGCATCACTACTTCTATGCGGTTGCCTGGTTTGATAAACTCCTTGACGAATGCTGATATGGTCTGTGGGGTCTGAGCCTCAACCATCTCCTTGTATCCGCTATTGAGGTCAATATTATAGTCGCGCCATATACCGATGACACCAGCCCAATAGCCATTGGTCTTTTCCTTGTCAGCGATATTCTTGAGCATATACTCCTTAACCTTAGCAAGCATGTCGGCATCGCAAGTCTCAGCAAGAGTCTTAACCTCCTGACGCATGATGGCAAGGGCCTCTTCGGCCTTCTCAGGTTTCATTGGGCAGTAGGCCTGAAGAACAACCGACTGCTTTTCGTCAAGACGTCTGGCACCAGCAGCAGCAGATACTGAATAAGCGGCGCTGGCATCCTCGCGAATCTTCTTGAGATAAATCATCTGAAGCACCTGTCCCACGATGTCGGCCTTTATGCTTGTTTCCATACTGTATTTCATATTGTCATTGCACCATATCATGAGAGCGATAGACTTAGGCGTTTCCATCTTGCGGCGGAAACTGTTGACTACCACGCCATTAGGACGAGTCTTCACATCATGACCCTTCTTAACCTTCTTTGCAGATGGAAGAGAGGCTATATACTGCTCAATAAGCGGACGTATGGTATTCTCATCATAATTTCCAACGATAGTGAAAGTGAAGGCAGCAGCATTGGCTGTCTGTTCCTTGGCAATCTGCAAAATGCGGGCATAGTCAACCTTTGAGAGACTCTGCACGGTGAGAGGAGTAAATCTCGGGTTGTGACCCTCTGCGGTCACAGTGATAGAGTCAGAGAATGCCGACTCAGGAGTGAGTGACTTGTTTTGCAATGTCAGTTCATACTGCTTCATGATAGAAGCAAACGACTCGTTGTCTGGATTGATCTTGGTGAAATACAGATAGATGAGCTGCATGAGGGTCTCCATATCATTAGGAGTGGTGGTACCATTCAGTTCAACCCTGCGTGTTGAGAGGCTCATGCCGAGGCTTACCATCTTGCCAGCCAGGGCCTTCTGCAATTCGGTATTTGAGAATGTGCCCAAACCACTAGCCTCCACAGCATCATCGAACAACTGCAGATTAACGAAATCATTTTCACCATAGAGCGACGAACCACCCTGACCCTCGATGCTTACCAGCACCTGATCTTTCTTGTAGTCAGTTTTCTTGAGCACCACTTTAGCACCATTAGACAATGTCAACTCGGTATAACCAAACTTGTTGTCGGTCTTTTCGCTCTTGATACTGCCTTTCTTGGGCAATTGCGAAATGAGGGGTTCGTTCTTAACATTGTCTACATAAGGCTGGATAGTCTCATTTCTGACATCTCTGATAGCCTTGAGCATACCCTCTTTGGTAGGATAGACAACTCCATCCTTCTCTGTATTGAAGTTGATAACAACAAGGTTGGTATCGGTCTGTGATATCAACTCAGTCATAAGTCCATTAAGAACATCAAGTGGCAGCATTGGGATGATTTGTTTCATCATCTGGTATTCATCATCAATGGATGGTATGGGCTCGTTGTCGAGGAAATGGTTCTTATACAGATTGCAGAACTGGGCATTGTATCTCTTGTCCTTATTGCTGTATGCCTTGTCCCATGCACTGAGAGCGTTAGCCTTGGCACGTGAATACTCAGTGGCGGTGAAACCGTGTTTTGTCAATCTGAGCACCTCACGATAGATTGCCGAGAGAGTCTCCTCAGCCTTGCCGTCTTTGGGCAGAGCATAAACAGTGAAACAACCCTTGGTGCGTGCAAATATATAATTGCCAACATTGGCCTGAGCAGCCGCAAATGGGCATTCAGCCTTCTGTGAGAGTTCATTCAGTCGGTCATTGAGCATAGATACAGCAGTATTCTTCAGATACTCTATGACCATATAGTCGGGAGTGTTCTTGAGTGAGTCTGGAATAACGTCAAATTTCACTTCCAGCTCCACAATATTCATATCCTGCTCCTTGTCCTTATCGATGATGATGATAGGTTCAGTATTGTCTGGCACGGCCTCGTGCACAACAGGGGCAGGATTCTCTGGCATCTTGATATCGCTGAAGAGTCTCTTGATTTCAGCCTCTATATGGTCTACATCCACATCACCAACTACAATGATACCTTGATTGTCGGGGCGATACCATTTTTCATAATAATCCCTCAAAACTTGGTATTTGAAGTTGTCGATAACGCTCATCAAACCGATAGGCATTCTCAATCCATACTTACTATTGGGATAGAGCATAGGCAGATTGCGCTCAAACATTCTTGTAGAAGCGCTGGTACGCATACGCCACTCCTCATGTATTACTCCACGCTCCTTGTCAATCTCTGTGGGATCAAGAGTGAGTCCATCTGCCCAGTCATGGAGGATAAGCAGACAAGAGTCAAGGGCTGACTGGCGTGTTGTTGGCACATTTGAGATATTATACACGGTTTGGTCTATGCTGGTATAGGCATTGAGGTCGCGACCGAACTTTACACCTATAGACTCACAATAGCGCAACAGGTTGTCGCCGGGGAAATGGTTTGTGCCATTGAAGCACATATGCTCGAGGAAGTGAGCCAAACCTCTCTGCTCTTCCTCCTCCTGCAGCGAGCCCACTTTTTGTGCAATATAGAACTCGGCTCTGTTTTCAGGCCAGTTATTGTACCTTATGTAGTAAGTCAAGCCATTAGGCAGCTTACCTATCCTTACTGCATTGTCAACAGGAACCGATGGCATTTGGGCCTTAGCCACAACCGACATAGCCATCAAAGCCACAAAACTAAATAATTTCTTTAATGTCATAATTATCTTTGGTTTAATTGTTATATTCATGATATCGTATTATTACGAATTGGGTTGCAAAGTTACATATTATTTCCAAATCACACATAATATATGTATTATTTTTGTATTTTTTTAAACACAAATGACCATATAGCAAAGTATTTGATTAATAATTCGATGTGTTTTGCTCATTCTTTCCTTATATTCCTGGGATGATGATTAAGTATTGTGGACCTCAGAAATTGGGTATCGAGGTGTGTATATATCTCTGTGGTGTCTATACATTCGTGACCGAGGAGTTCTTGTATGACCCTCAGGTCGGCGCCTCCTTCAAGCAATGCCGTGGCAAAAGAATGGCGGAGAGTGTGCGGGCTAATCGTTTTGTTTATTCCAGCCTCTGCAGCTACTGCCTTTACCATGATAAGTATCATAGTACGTGTGAGATGTGCTCCACGACGATTGAGAAACACATAATCTTCCTCTCCTGCCTTGATATTCATCTCGCTGCGGCATGCAAACCATAGCATCAGTTCATTGATTGCCTTCTCGGAGATAGGCACCAGACGCTCTTTCATACCCTTGCCTTTCACCCTAACATACTGCTCATCGAGATAAAGGTCGGCAAGACGAAGTCCCACAAGTTCACTCACCCGCAGACCACACGAAAAGAGCACCTCTATGATAGCCCTATTGCGATGACCTTCCCATTTGCTCAGGTCTATGGCGTCTTCCATTGCATCCACCTCAGCCGTAGTGAGCACTTCTGGCAGATGTTTGCCTGTTTGCGGCGACTCGAGGAGTTCCGAAGGGTCATCATCCCTATATCCATCAAGCATGAGAAAGCGATAATAAGACCTCACGCCGCTTAGGATGCGACATTGCGATACCATGCCGATGCCTATATCATGAAGGCTGACAGCAAAATCGCGCAGGTTATCAAGGCATGCCTCTTCTATTCTTATGCTCTTTTGCACAAGAAAAGAATTGAGCTTCATAATGTCTCTGTTGTAGGCCTCTATGGTATGCGGAGAATAATTGCGCTCCAGCTTTAGATAGCGTAGATATGCCGCCATTGTATTATTAATAGTCTTTTTCTTGCTTGTTTCCATTTATTTTTGTATTTTTGTGGCGTCAAAGTTACAAAAATAATTATGAAAATACAAATCATCAACGGTCCAAATCTCAATATGCTCGGTAAAAGAGAGCCAGGCATATATGGCAACAGTACGTTTGAATCCTATCTCCAACTGCTCAAAAATGCCTATCCTGACATAGAATTAGACTACTATCAGAGCAATGTGGAGGGTCTGCTGATAGACAAAATGCAGGAGGTGGGGTATGATATAGACGGTATTGTGCTCAATGCCGGTGCCTATACCCACACAAGCATAGCCCTGCATGACTGTATACGCTCGCTACCTTGCGATGTGGTGGAGGTGCACATCTCCAATGTTAACAAGCGTGAGGATTTTAGACACCACTCCTTCATTTCGAGCGCATGCCTGGGAGTAATATGCGGATTTGGCCTCGACTCTTACCGACTGGCAATAGAGGCACTCATACAGAAAAGCAAAGCACAATAATTCCTTTAACAGCAGGTATATCATGGCAGAATCGACCCTTGACAAGTATATCCTCGATCACTCCGACCCCGAAGGCGACTATCTCTACCGCCTCTATCGAGCCACAAACATATACATGCTACATGGCAGGATGGCTAGCGGCCATCTGCAGGGGCGACTGCTTAAGATGCTTGTAAGAATGATAAACCCCAATAATATCCTCGAAGTTGGCACATTCAGCGGTTATAGTGCCATATGCATGGCTGAGGGATTAGGGGATGGCGGCAAGGTATATACCTTTGAGATTAACGACGAACAGGAGAATTTTACACGCAAATGGATTGAACAATCGCCAGTGGCATCCAAGATTGAGTTTATTATTGGTGATGCCATCACAGAAGCGCCACGACTTGGCATATCCTTCGACATGGCATTCATAGACGGCGACAAGCGTACCTATTGCGAAACTTACGAGATGGCACTTAAAGTGGTAAGGCAAGGCGGTTTCATACTCGCAGACAACACCCTTTGGGATGGGCATGTGATTGACCATGCTTATGACAAAGATCCACAGACTAAAGGTATAGAGAGGTTTAATGACCTTGTAGCTGCCGACACAAGAGTAGAAAAGGTGATACTGCCGTTGCGAGATGGTCTCACCCTGATAAGAAAACTATAGCACAACTGCCAGATATTAGCATGACCAATAATGGATAATACAGTTGGATGACAACAATAATATAGCAAAATTTACAACCAAAATATCATTGTTATGGAAAAGTATTTCGCTGACGAACAGAGATACGATAACGGCATCAAATACCGCCGCTGCGGCAGAAGCGGTATACTACTGCCGGAAGTAAGTCTGGGATTATGGCACAATTTCGGCGGAGTGGACGATTATGAGCGCTCACGCTCCATTATCCGTTATGCCTTTGACCACGGCATCACTCACCTTGATCTGGCCAACAACTATGGTCCTCCCTATGGTAGTGCCGAAGAAACCATGGGCAAGATTATGGAAGAAGACCTCAGACCTTACCGCGACGAACTCTTCATTAGTACCAAAGCAGGATATGACATGTGGGCAGGACCCTATGGTAACTGGGGATCACGCAAGTATCTCATTGCCAGCCTCGACCAAAGTCTCAAGAGAATGAAATTAGATTATGTAGACCTCTTCTACAGTCATAGATACGATCCTGACACTCCTCTCGATGAAACACTGCAGGCAATGGTAGACATAGTAAAGAGTGGTAAAGCCCTATATCTCGGCATCTCACGATGGCCACTGGAAGCCACACGCTATGCCATCAACTATCTGCGCAACCACGACACACCGTTGCTCATCTACCAAGGCAGGCTCAACATGCTTGACCATGCTCCCATGGATGAGGGAATATTGCAGTTGTGCCACCAAGAGGGCATAGGCTTCATCTCTTTCTCACCACTGGCTCAAGGATTGCTCACCGACAGATATATAAACGGCATTCCTGAAGGAAGCCGCATGACCAAAGGGAAGTTTCTCAAACCAGACATGCTCACAAACCAACTCCTCGAAACCATTAGGTCCTATAATCAGGAAGCACAGGCTCAGGGCATGACTCTCGCAGAAAGGGCTCTTGCATGGATATTGGAACAAGAGGGGGTCACCTCCGTACTCGTAGGAGCCAGCAGCACAGAACAACTTGCTCGCAACATGAAGGTTATGGAGAAAAGCAAATAATCTGCAATGGTAATAGAGAAAAGAATCTAACCCCAACAAGGATATCAAAAGCACTATGGACATAAAAGGGAAAATCAGAATAGGATTTGATGCCAAAAGGGCTGCACAAAATGGTACCGGACTTGGCAACTATAGCCGATTTGTCATAGACTCGCTCATTGACCGCTATCCCAACAATGACTATTTGCTCTATATTCCCAATTCAAAGAAATCACCTCATCTAAACGAGATAACAAATGCCGACAAGGCAGAAAAGCATTGTCCACACACTCCTTTCACCAGATTGTGCAGTGCATTATGGCGAATATGGCATATAACTGACGATATAGAGCATGAGAACCTTGACATCTTCCATGGCTTGAGCAACGAACTGCCACTCAACATAGCCAAATCAAAATGCCTGAAGATAGTAACCATCCACGACCTAATATTCAAGCATTGCAAACAATACTACCACCAGATAGACAGATGGATTTATGATCAAAAATTCTATCGTGCATGCCGCAATGCAGATGTAGTGGTGGCCGTAAGCGAGTTTACCAAGCAGGAGATTATCCATTATTACGGTATCGCACCAGAAAAAATCAAGGTTGTATACCAAGGATGCAATGAGTCTTTCCGCCAACCTGCCGACAAAACCCTGATGGAAGAAGCAAGGCGCAAATATTCACTGCCTGATAACTTTGTCCTATATGTAGGCAGCATAGAAGAGCGCAAAAACCTCATGCTGATAGCCAAAGCATTAAATAGCATGGTTGCAAAGGATGCCAAAGTGGTGGTAGTGGGCAAGAAGACGCCTTATACCGACAAGGTAAAGCAATATCTCAAAGACCATGACCTTGAATCCAGAGTGCTCTTTCTTCATAATGTGACATACAATTATCTGCCATCCTTTTATCACATGGCCAGGGTATTTGTCTACCCCTCACGCATAGAGGGTTTTGGCATACCCATGCTCGAAGCATTATGCTGCGGTGTGCCTGCCATAGGATGCAAGGGCTCTTGTCTGGAGGAGGCTGGCGGCCCACATAGTATTTATGTTGATCCTGACGACCATAAAGGCATGGCCAACGCCATAGACATGATATGGACAGATGAAAAAAAGCGCCGTGAGATGATTAATCGCGGACATGAGTATGAGCAACTCTTCACTCGCGAGTTGCTCACAGATAAACTTATGGATGTGTACAAAGATGCTCTAAAGACCAAACAGGAGATGTTTTGCTGACAATAAGATTCATAGGACATAAAAAAACGAAGACACCATATAGACAACAATGAAGATTGCTATCATTATCCCATGCTATAACGAACAAGAGGTGCTGCCACTGACAGCCCCAAGGATTGTGGCGCTTACCGAAAGATTGAAACAAGAAGTGGATGCCGACACTGATGTGATGTTTGTAGACGACGGCAGCCGCGATAACACATGGAGTCTGATATGCCAACTCTCAGCCGAGCATACCAACATGCATGGCATACGGCTCTCACACAACGAGGGACACCAAAACGCACTGTGGGCTGGATTGGAGACCTGCGTAGAACATTACAACGCCATGGTTACCATAGATGCAGACCTGCAAGACGATGAGACTGTCATCATTGACATGGCTCGCCATGTGGCACAGGGCAAGGACATCGTGTATGGAGTGAGGAAAGAGCGCACCACCGACACCATCTTCAAGCGTTCTTCTGCCCTGCTCTTCTATCGTATCATGCAGAAAGTGGACAAGGAAACGGTCTTCAATCATGCCGACTTCAGAATGATGACATCTAGAAGCGTGAGGGCACTACTGCAATACGGAGAGCGAAACCTTTATCTCAGAGGAATAGTGAGGATGTTGGGGTTCAATGAGGCTTTCGTCTATTACGACAGGCGCAAGAGAGAGGCAGGAGAATCGAAATATCCTTTTTCCAAAATGCTCAAATTCTCTGTGGATGGCATCACCTCCTTTTCTGACGCACCGCTCAAATGGATCACGTTTATAGGTTTGTCTATGACCGTGGTGGCCTTTTGCATCATCATCTATGCCCTGTATGAGCATTTCTCAGGTAAGACTCTCCAAGGCTGGACATCAATGCTCGTGTCTATGTGGTTCATAGGCGGCATCATCACAACTGGCATTGGAGTGGTGGGCGTATACATTGGTAAGATATACACAGAGGTGAAACGCAGGCCAAGGTATTTTATCCAAGACAGGACAAAGTAGTTGATTACAACAAATAGAATAAAAATGCTTAGATATACCATCAATCCCAAATATAGCGAAATAAGCGAGTTTATCATATCGCTCCCCAACCTCATCCTTTCTGACGGAGAGATGATTCACAACGGACGAAACATGATAAAAACCATCACCGCCCCAAATGGCATCAAACTCAATGTCAAGAGGTATCACAAACCCACATGGATAAATGCTTTTGTATATTCTTCGGGCATCAGAAAACCCAAGGGAGCAAGGGCATACGAATATTCTAATATATTGCTTGACAACGAAATTGAGACTCCTGAGTCGGTAGCATACATAGAAGACCGCAGATTAGGGATTTTGGGATATTCATACTACATAAGCATACAATGTCCATATAGTCACAGACTTTATGAGTTGGGGGATGCCCATCCATCAGACTATGAACCGTTGGGTAAGGCTCTGGCAGCCTTTGCTGCTTCCATGCATGACAAGGGTTTCTTGCATCGCGACTTCTCTCCTGGCAATATCCTTTGGGAGAAAGACAGACAAGGGCATTACAACTTTTCTGTAGTAGATATCAACAGAATGTATTTCGGCAAAGTGTCAGCCCTCATGGGCAGTAGGAATTTCTCAAGACTGTGGGGACCTAAGCGTTTCATACAACTCATGGTAGAAGAATATGCCAATCTGAGAGGAGCCAATGCCAGCCAATGCCTTGAGGCTGTAATGGATGAGCGCCGTAAGTTCTGGAAACGGTATATGCGCAAGCGCACCATAGAATTCAAACTCGAACTATAAAACGCATCCATTCATCAATACCTACAGGCTTCATTCCTCGTTATCAGCAGATATCACCCTTCCTTGTCGTCGGTTAGTTTTATCCTTCCGTCGTAAGTGGTCATCATCTCTTTAGTATAGCGATATTGGTTGCTGGCAATGCTTGCTGTCGTGTCGTAATGCTCAGATTGTATGCACATCAGCCCACACATCAGTTCATAAATCAAATCATTGGTAAAACTCTTGTCTTTATTGTCTTTCAATGCCTGAAACACATCACTATGGATGGTTGCATATTCTTCTGAGAGCCATACCCATAAAGGAATTCTGACCATGCCAAAACCAAGAAATCGCGGTGAGCGCCTCATGTAGGGAATGGCTCCATGGTCAGAGAAATAAACCATGGCAGCCATATTTAGTTTTTGCCGTGCATAATCATATATGGATTTTAGTATATGGTCATTATAGTGTATTGAGTTCTTGTAAGTCACCACATCATCTCCACTGGCAAGTCCATTGGCTTGTGCATAATACTCTGGATAGCGGTTGCTGTAGTTGAAATGATTTCCCTTGAGATGCAGAACCAGCAGGTTATTGACCTCTGGATTGAGTTCATCCATAAATTCAAGCAACGATTGGTCATACTGCACCTTGTTCAGTTCTTGCTTGGTCCACTTTGCCACATCTGAAGTTTCTGCCACCAGTGTTACAGGTGTATCTGCACATCCCAAATGCCCCTGGTTGCTATACCAATGAACCCTATATCCTGCCTTGTGGGCTATGTCCACAATTGAGCAGGCAGTAACGAAGTCCTTGTCGTTATACTGGTTGCACTCAGTCAGCGCCCTTTCAAGCGACGGCACTGTCTGCATGGCACAAGAATAGGCTTGGCTGAAAAGTATGAAACGGTCATCACCGGCATTCATATCCGACTGCCATGGAGTGGTTGGGAAATCCTGCTTGCGGTAAAGATCCATGTAATCCCTGCATGCCGACTCGCCTATCACCATCACAATGGTATGGGGATGTGGCACGGGAGCCTCAGGCTGGCTTACAGCAAGCGACTTCAATCTCTGCGCTCTTCCTTCCTTATATGCCTTGTTGCTCTTTCTGTATTCGAGTATATCATTATACAAAATCACTATTCCCGTGCGAACAAATAGTCCGTGGCTAATCTTCCAGATGTATATGGAGAAAAATATCAGCAATGCCACCACCACCGCCAATGCCGCCCATTCATGGGTGCTGTGGGGTGTCAGCAGATTATTGCCTGAAATCTGGATATTGGCAATTGTCATCATGGCCACGGCAAGCAAGGTAGCCATGGTAATCATCACCACCTTATAGGATTTGAATGATTTGATATATTCTATCACTTCATTATAGTTGGTTTCCTGCACCACCTGCATACCATTGGCATCCACGCACACCTTATATATGAGATAATACATTATCTGAAACAAGGGCAACACAAGCAAAAGCACCTCAACAATGGTCATAACAACAGTTCCTGCCACGCCGCAGCCTGCCATAATCGCACCAAGACACGACAACCATCCAAACAGATATATACCAAATGCTATATCCATATGATTATCATAGTCGGGACTGCTCTTGCGGTGTGTTTTGTCATACAGGATATTATATGTGACCATCCACAACACCGCCGTAACGGCAATTACAGCCATAGCCCATGACGATTCCAAGGATATAGTGCTAGGCAGGGATGCCAATAATGATGCCACAAGATAGCGCCGGAACTGCTGTCCGCGTGAGTTGCGTGCCAAACCTCTGTTGTAACGCAAGAAGATGGCATATGACAACGAAAACAAGGCCAATGCCAGTATTAGGTACATAATTATTCTGCTCATCAATATGCTGTTTGCTGATAAAATATGCTGTTTGCTGATAAAAATATCCGCTATAGTACTTTATTATACTTTTTCGAATGCAAAGATAATGTTTTTTCCCATTTTAAGAAAATAAAATTATATTCACTTCTCTCAATTGGCCTAAAATACTTACCTTTGCCATCAAAATACAATAAAGATATGAGATTATTCCGCAATACATTGGCTTTTGCTATAAGTCTTCATGCCATCACCCTTTTGTTTCTGTCGGCATTCAGACTCGTTCAGTTCATCGCCTTGCACCACATGATTGGTCATAACGACAGTGGCGCATGGGGAGCTTTCATGCATGGAATATGGTTCGACAATGTGGTATGCTGTTATATCACCATCCTTCCAATAACAGTGCTCACCCTATCTGCTGCCCTTGGTGCCTCACCACTCTGGTTGCGGCGCACTGCTACAATATGGTATTCAATATTTGCAACAGTGGTGTTTGCGACATCAGCAGCCAATATTCCTTATTATGAGTATTTCTCTCGCCCCATCAATTCGAGCATCTTCGAATGGTTTGGCTATGCTCGCACCACCGCAGGTATGGTTTTTGGCGAAGTATCGTGGATAATCTATATCATTATCTTTATGGTTGTGTCAGCAGTTTATTGCATCCTAATCTTTGCCTGCATGAGGCATTTTGATCATATCATCCATAATACGTCATGCAACCACAAGGGTAATATACGCACTGTGTCGGCATTGCTGCTGGCCTCATTGGTTCTCATCGGTCTTTGCATTTTCGGAATTCGAGGCAGAATAGGCTACAACCCGATAAAAGTAAGCGAGGCATACTATTGCGACAATCCTTTCCTCAATCAGTTGGGCATAGCTCCAGCCTTCAACCTGCTTACCAGCGTGCTCGACGACATGCGCAAGGAAAACCGTGAATTGCATCTTATGCCCTATCCCGAAGCCATATCGCTGTGCCGTTCTTATCTGGGCATTCAAGGTGATGTGAATGATTCTACCCAACTACTGCATCGCCATATAACCGCAGTTGCCGATTCTACCACTCTCCCACCCCGACGCAATGTGGTAGTCATCCTCATGGAGTCAATGTCTGCCAACCTCGTGAACAAGCGCCTCACTCCCAATATTGACAGCCTTTCCCACTGCGGTCTTTTCTTCTCACAATGCTATTCGGCAGGCATCCATACCAACCATGGCATCACGGCATCACTCTATTCCTTCCCAGCCATGATGAAGCGCAACCTAATGAAAGGCACTGTGACAGCAAGGCGCGATGGCCTGCCCACAATATTGAAATCTCAGGGTTATCATACCATGTTTTTCATGACCCACGAGTCGCAGTATGATAATATGCAGGCATTCTTCAAGACCAATGGCTTTGATGAAGTATACTCACAAGAGGACTATCCGTCTAATGAGGTTGTCAACTCCTTTGGTGTGCCCGACCATTTCCTTTTCTCATATGGTCTAGATAAGATAAACGAGGTTGCCTCACACAATAAGCCTTTCATGGCCACATTGCTCACAGTAAGCAATCACCCTCCTTACGTGATACCCGACTGGTTTAAGGCCAAGTCTAAGGATGATGAAGAGAAGATAATGGAATATGCAGACTGGTGCATAGGACAGTTTTTCTCAGAGGCTCGCAAACAGAAATGGTATGACAACACGATATTTGTGATGCTCGGCGACCACGGCAAACGGGCTGGCAACAGCAACAGCGAACTGCCTGACAGTTATAACCATATACCTATGATCATCCTTGGCCATGGCATCGAGCCCACCACCATAGACAGACTCGCTACACAAGTAGACCTCATGCCTACCTTACTCTCGCTCATGGGCATCAGTTATGACTATAATGGGTTTGGACAAGACATCATACACAAACCACGACAAATGGTTTTCTATAGTGCCGACGATCAGATAGTGGCGCGCGACTCATCACATCTCTTCGTGCATTACCCCAACCAGCAACGCACACTCTGCTATCGCATCTCAGCATCGGGACAACAGGTCAATGACAACAATACCAGCGCACCAGCCTATCAACAGTTGCGCAAATATTCCTTTGCCATGATGCAAACAGCCGAATATCTATATCGCAGAAAAGCAAGTAGATAAAAAGACTAATTAACCTTTGAGGTTATAGGATTTCTTACGCCTGTATATCCCTTGAGGAAAGCCTTGGCCGAACCGAAACTGAGAAACATGTCGAGCCTCATCGGTATATGGTTGGCATCATCAGTGATATAGAAACGTATGAGTTCGTGGTTCTTGCCATTCTCACGTTCTATGAACGAGAAGACAAGGCAACGGTATTTGGAGTTGGTTCCTTCCATCTTGAAAGTTTCCTTACCGCGGTATTTGAGCCATGAGTTAGACAGATGTTTGGCATCGCTGATAGGCATGGGAATGTTTTGTCCCTTCTTAAATTTTGAGGCATCAAAATTTCTTGCTCTCAGAAATATGCTCATCATATCATATACGCAGTCCTTATATTCAGACTCCTTATAGAAATGGTGACCCGTATGCTCCAGCCTATGTTGCTTGAGATGGCAGTTGCCGTTGGGATAACTATACCACAGTTCATCCACATAATACCTCTTGCCCTCCAGAGCTCCCTTTCTGAAATACAATGGCGAGAGTTCAGTATCGCAATACGACACCAGGGTGTCTCTCATTGTAAACACCTTGTCGAGTTTATTGTTGCCACGTGTTATTAGACTGGTTTTATATGCCTTTTTCCCATTATATTTTGACCCTACGGTATTCATACTGGCAGTTCCCACTTTCACCCATACAAACTTCCAGTTGAAATACAGGTCATAATACAAAAACTCACCTTCTTTGAATGCTTTGTTTTCAATGCCGCACTGAGCGTTGGCGGCAGTCATGCCTGAAAAAACCATCACTGCCATGACCATAATTTTCTTGATTCCAATCATAATAGGTTCTGTTTTGTGGTTACTATTATTATCTTGCACCAGGCACATAGGTTATGCCCTTTTGCTTTGCCCTCTCAAGGTTTCTGTTTCTTCTCATCTTACCCTTTGAGTCGCCCTTTTGTTTCTTTATGGCTGTTGGTTTCTGTACATCTGCATCTTTTGCTGCGGGGTTCCAGTTGTGTGTCACATCCCACTTGGCCTTGCATTCCACGGCAGTAGGGTTATAATAAACCCTTTCGGGCTGCAGATCAGCATAATAATTGCCAGTATCCCATAATCCATTGCCATTAGCGTCTACGAAAGCCCTCATATAGTATGTGCCGGGATTGAGGTAATAGAATTCGGCACTGCCATTCTCTACTGTTGTCTCTCTAACCACGGCATCTGCCGAGTTTAGCAGTTGCAGCACAATGCATGAGTCTACCAATCCTGATATGTTTACGGTAAGCGAACTGAAGTCATCATCACTCTTCACCCTTATACCGTTTTTGATGGGTCCCGACACATGTCCATAGATATCTTCAATGGCAGCCGAGTCAATCTCGAGGCTATATTCCACTCCCGGACGCCATTCTGCCTTCAGGGTATAATTACGCACTGAGTTGGTATCGGCCTCAATCACAAAACGAGAACGATACCATAGGCTGTCGATCTTTGAATAGAGATGAATGGCAGTGGTATCAAAGCGTGCGGGAGGAGTGCCCAGAGTGATATTGACATTCTTCATCGGCGACATGGATGATGGGATCTTTATCTTAACATCCAAAGGAGCCATCGGCATAATCGAGTCGTATGGAAGGCCTTTCTTTTTGGCTTTCTCCTGCTCTTTCATCCATTTCTCTATCTCCTTTTCTTTGAGTTTTCGTCTCTTTTCAAATGCCACCTTTGGCACTATCATCATAGTATCTATATTGGTAACCATCACTCCGTTGGTATCAGTGGCAAGATATGTCATCTCAACTTCCAAAGAGTCGATATTCACCAATGCAGTATCTGCAATCCAATAAGTCACAGTATCTTTCTTTGCCGACCATTCTGCAATCAGTGCATTGTCAGAATTGAAGTTCAGTCCCCTCAAACGTGGCAGAAGGTCGCTCCTGTTGCTAAAGAACACCTCTATCCTGTCGGCCTCTTTTCTTTCTGTTTTTATCAGATAGCGGTCGGTAGTCTCGGGCACAAATGCCATGAGTGTTATCTTGTCAGGGTAGAAATGGGTATATCCTGTCATCACTATGGAGTCAATACGTAGGGAGTCTCTCCACACCGTATCCTGTCTCACGTCTGCTCTGGCCTCAGGTATAAAAATATCATGGCTGAATGCCACCATCTCACTCTTTTGGTTGTATACATAGTTGCCGTCGGCATCCTGCAGTGCATACACGCGGTATTTCCCTGTAGCCACGCCCTTGATCACAAAGCGCCCTCTACTGTCTGTGCGTGCCACTCTCACCATGGGTTTTGTGGTGAAGGCCGTATCGCTGAGATCGTCATAAAGTCCCACCATGATACCCTTAATAGGTTCGAGGTTGGAAGCATCCAGCACTATACCAGCCACTTCAAGTGTGTCTATCTGTTCACCTGTAGAAAAACAGTATGTGTAACTGCCCATGGGATTTCCTTCGTTGTTGTCGGTAATGGCATCGGCAAAGTCAACGGTATAGGTGGTGTTATCCTTGAGTGAATCCTTGAGTTCCACAACAATCTTCTTTCCCTGTGTTTTTATCTCGGGAGTTTCTAGTTGCGGCGGCGATACTATCACTTTGTTTGTAGCGTCTTCGAGTTTCACGAATTCATCAAAAGAGATGGTAATCTTTCTCCTGTCCACCCCCGTAGCTTTGTCGGCAGGAGATGAAGACAATATGCGCGGAGGCGTGTCGTCATACCATCCGCCATCGGGTTGTCCCATTCTTGCGCACGATACTATAAGAATGAGTATCAGTGCTAAAAAAAACAGATATCCAATTCTTTTGGTCATCCACGTGAATTTAATGTCAACAACTGTTCGATTATCTCTCTGCTGTTGCTTAGTCTTGGCACCTTATGCTGTCCGCCCAACTTTCCTTTCATTTTGAGCCATTCGTCAAACAAGCCTCTGCGGGTCACCACTATCTCAAGTGGTTGCAGTGTTATATCCTTGTATCTCTTGGCTTCATAGTCTGAGTTGAGTTGCTGCAATCTCTTGTCGAGCAATGTGGCAAAGGTGCTTATATCCTTAGGTTCCACGGCAAAGTCTATAAGCCACTGGTGTCTGCATTTTGCATTATTGTCCATAAACACAGGTGCTGCGGTATAATCAGCCACAGCAGCTCCTGTCTCGTTGCATACGTATGTCAGGGCTTTGTCGGCATTGTCCACTATGAGTTCCTCACCGAAGGCATTGATGAAATGCTTGGTGCGTCCTGTGATTATAAACTTGTATGGTTTAATGGATGTGAACTTTACTGTATCTCCAATCACATACCTCCACAATCCGCATGATGTGGATATGACCATAGCATAATTGCACCCTGTCTCCACTCCCCACAACGGTACGACAGTAGGATTGTCTTTGCCAAACTCATCCATGGGTATAAACTCATAAAAGACTCCATAGTCGAGCATGAGCATCATGGCTCTATCGGCAGGGTCGTTTTGTATGCCAAAGAATCCTTCGCTTGCGTTATATGTTTCCTGATAATGCATCTTTGGAGATGTGATGAGTTGCTCATACTGTTTACGATATGGTTCAAATGCCACACCTCCATGGAAGAATACCTCCAGGTTTGGCCACACCTCCTCAAGATGGGTCTTGCCCGTGAGTTCCATAACTCTGGAAAGCACAGACATCATCCACGAGGGCACACCACTAATATTGGTTACATTCTTTCCAATGGTTTCACGAGCTATGCGGTCGCGCTTCACCTCAAAGTCTGAGAGCAGTGCAGTCTGTTTCTTTGGCACCCTCACAAGGTTGGCCATGGGATTGATATTCTCTATAAGTATGGCGCTGAGATCGCCAACCAGACTGTTGGCCACATTATAATTAGGCGAATGGCTACCTCCTAAGATCAGTGCCCTACCGTCGAAGAGTCTGCTTTTTGGATTGTTGTCAAGATAATATGCCACAGCATCCTTGCCACCCTGATAGTGAGTATCCTTGAGTCCATCGGCACTCACGGGAATAAACTTGCTTTTGTCATTGGTGGTGCCCGATGATTTGGCATACCATCTCACCTTTCCTTTCCAAAGCACGTCACTCTCTCCGTGCCTCATGCGGTCTATAAAATCCTTAAGATCCTCATAGGAGTTGACAGGACAGTTGGCGGCAAACTGTTCATAGTTGTTCACCGAACCGAAGAGATGATCCCTGCCATATTCAGTATCGGCAGCAGCTGCCATAAGCCTCGCCAGCACCCTGTGCTGTAGTTCCTCTGGCTGGCTGAAGTGCTTTTCCAGTTCCTTCTGCCTAGGCACAAAAAATCTTCCTGCTATTTGCGTTATACTCATTGTTTCTCAATCCTTTAGTTCGTTGACTTATTGGAATGCTTCTGCCTCGGCAGCAGCAATAATCTCCTCTCGGCTCATGCGCTGTGGTTTCACCGATATGTCTGAGAAGTCAAACATGGCATTTGCATTATCGTTACCCTCTGCATCTCTGGCATTTACAGATTTCTTGCTCTTAACATTGCATTTGGCAGCATTATCCTGGGTATTGTTGGCATTGACAACCACAACGGGGTGCTCTATCTCAGGCACTATAGCCACAGGTTGCTCCTCCATCTTTGTTCTGTTGCCCTTAGCAGCAAAGACACTGTCAACAAACTGTGGTTCACGCTTCAGTTTCCTCAGTGTATCCTTTGCAGCAGCCTGCTGACTCTCCTTCTTTGAATAGCCCGTGCCCATACCCGCTTCGAGTCCCTCTATCATCACCTGATATGCAAATACGGGACTTCCGCTGTCTTCTTTAGACTGCTTAAGCAATTTGAATTCAATGTTGACCCTGTTTTTCTGACTCCATTCGATGAGTTTGCTCTTAAAATTCACTTCTTTATATGCCACCTTGTCAATATTGATGAGTTTGGAGAGTATTCTCTTCTGCATAAATCCCATACACGCCATGTATCCCCTATCGAGATATATGGCGCCTACAAGTGCCTCAAAAGCATTGCCGCTCATGTAGCTATTATGTGAATTGGAGTGTCCCGACGACATGATGAGCCTATCTATACCCATCTCCTGTGCCAGTTTATTCAGTGTGTCTCTCTGCACCAGTTTACTTCTAGTGTTGGTAAGGAATCCCTCACGTTTGCCTTCAAAATGTCTGTATACGATATCGCCCACAACGGCGTCGAGTATAGCATCTCCGAGAAATTCCAATCTTTCGTTATTGAGTGGCTTGCCCTTCGCTGACCTTTTCGCCACGCTTTTGTGCATGAGAGCCAGCTTATAGTACTCAATCTTTCTCGGATAGAAGCCGAGTATGTTATATAAAGAAATATAAAGCTCCTTCTCCTTGCGGAAAGGGAGCTTTATACGATCGAAAAAAATATTATTCAGCATATTTTTTAAACACTACACATGCATTGTGGCCACCGAATCCGAAGGTGTTGCTGATGGCAGCTCTCACCTCGCGCTTCTGCGCCTTGTTGAATGTGAAGTTGAGATTATAGTCTATCTCCTCATCATTGTCTCCCTCCTCGTGGTTGATGGTTGGAGGCACGATATCATTCTTTACAGCCAATACTGTGGCCATGGCCTCTACGGCTCCTGCAGCACCGAGCAGGTGTCCTGTCATAGACTTGGTTGAACTGATATTCAGTTTGAATGCAGCATCGCCGAATACCTGCTTGATAGCCTTGGCCTCAGAGATGTCTCCCACATGTGTGGAAGTACCATGCACATTGATATAGTCGACATCCTCAGGTTTGAGTCCAGCATCAGCCAAGGCGCGCTCCATAACGAGTCTTGCACCCAGTCCCTCGGGATGAGAGGCAGTAATATGATAAGCGTCAGCGCTAGCACCCTCGCCCACCATCTCGGCATATATCTTGGCTCCACGTGCCTTGGCATGCTCCAGTTCTTCCAGAATGAGACATCCTGCACCCTCACCCATGATAAATCCATCACGTGAAGCGCTAAATGGACGAGAAGCGCGTGATGGATCGTCATTGCGTGTTGAGAGTGCATGCATGGCATTGAAACCACCTACACCCACTGGGCACACGGCAGCCTCGGCACCACCGCTCAGAATCATGTCGGCCTTGCCGAGTCTGATCAGGTTGAAGGCATCTGCAATTGCATTACTTGAAGATGCACATGCAGATGTGGTGGTATAGTTAGGACCGTGGAAACCGAAATGTATAGAGATCTGGCCTGCTGCGATGTCAGCAATCATCTTTGGAATGAAGAATGGGTTAAACTTTGGTCCATCTGCCTCATGCAGTGCGAAATATTTAACTTCGTCTTCGAATGTCTTGATACCGCCGATACCTACACCAAACACTACGCCGATGCGATTCTTGTCGATGGTCTCAAGGTCCATACCGCTATCTTTCACAGCCTGAATGGCAGAGATGAAAGCCAACTGGGTATAGCGGTCCATCTTACGTGCTTCCTTGCGATCAATATATTCGTTAATGTTGAGTCCTTTCACCTCACAGGCAAACTGTGTTTTGAAGTTGGTGGCGTCAAACAATGTAATGGGAGCAGCACCGCTTACTCCGTTTACAAGATTATTCCAGGTTTCCTCAGGATTGTTTCCCACTGGGGTAACAGCGCCGAGACCTGTTACAACTACTCTTTTTAATTCCATGATAAATCGAAAAAAATTTAGCGTTTGACGTTGCTATTGCAGCAAAGGGAAACCCCAATGCCGTCAGCAACCATCAAACGCCAAACGCAGAAAATGTTACTTGTTATTCTCTATATAAGAGATGGCATCACCTACAGTACCGATCTTCTCAGCCTGATCATCTGGAATAGAGACACCGAACTCCTTCTCAAACTCCATGATCAACTCTACGGTGTCAAGAGAGTCTGCACCAAGATCGTTTGTAAAACTTGCTTCTGGCTTAACTTCTGCCTCATCAACACCGAGTTTGTCTACGATGATTGCCTTTACTTTTGCTTCAATTTCTGACATGATTTAATACTTTAAATTGTTAATAATGATTTCTTGTTTCAAAATTCGGGTGCAAAGTAACAAAAATTTATTCACTTGGGCAAATGTTTTGATAAAAAAATGACCATAATTTGCACAATTACATGTATATTGTGCATTATTTCGTGTTATTTTGACCCTATAACCTCTCTTCTGAGCGGATAATCGCCCCTTAGAGATTCAAAATCTTCGGGATGCAACTTGAGTCTTTGGCTATCCTCCAATGGATTGTAAAGCGACAGCGAAGTGCCATCATAGGCAAAATCCTCCGGCAGCGATGGTGGCACAATAATCGGCGGTAGCTCTAACTTAAAGAAATTGCATATTGCTTCCATCACCATGTTGTCGGCATTTACTTTTCCATCTGCCGAATATCCCGCTATATGCGGTGTGCCTATAATAACTTTGTCGAGGAGTTGGCGGTTAATATCGGGCTCGTGCTCCCATGTGTCTATCACGGCCTGTCTCACTAGTCCAGCCTGCATGGCATCAAGCAGTGCATCGTTATCTACCACCTCTCCCCTGCTGGTATTGATGATGATGGGTTGCCGCTTCAGGCTCTTAAACCATTTCTCATTGGCCAAATGCCATGTGGCATGCTCTCCCGTGATGGTCAGGGGCACATGAAAGGAGATGATGTCTGCCTTTTCGGCCATGTCTGCCATGGTCACACCATCGGCTATTCCCTTTGGGGGGTCAGACACCATAATACTCAGTCCCATTGACTGTGCCATCTCCCTTACCTTCTGTCCCACATGACCGCAACCCACTATTCCCAATGTGATGCGGCTGTCGAGGGGCAGCGATAAATGCTCCGACAATACCAACAGTGCACTCTCCACATATTGCCTCACCGACCCAGCATTGCATCCCGGACAGTTCACCCAACTTATGCCTGCCTCTTCCATATAAGCGGTGTCTATATGGTCATAACCGATAGTGGCCGTGGCCACCATCCTAACCTTGCTACCCTCAAGCAACTGGCGGTCGCAACGGGTACGGGTTCTCACTATCAGGGCATCGGCATCCCTTACATCCTCTGCCGAGATGTTGGTTCCTTTCTTATACACCACTTCGTCGGCAATGGCCTCCACAGCGTCCCTTATATAGGGTATTTTATCGTCTACAACTATTTTCATCAGTGCAAAAGTAATAAAAAGACTCCAAAAAACATGGTTGCAATGAGAAAAAATGGAGAAAATGTTGGATAATTGAAAAAGATTAATTAGATTTGCAAATCAAATATTCATATAAATATATATATAATGACATTTACAGAACAATGTAACAACATCTTCAATCAAGCCATCCGCGACTATCATCTCACGGATTGTGTAGACACACCTATCAATAATCCATACCAAAGGGATTCGATAGACCACATCCTCTATACAAAATGCTGGATAGACACCGTGCAGTGGCATCTTGAAGATATTATCCGCGACCCATATATCGATCCTCTCGAAGCACTCGCCATCAAGAGACGTATAGACCGCAGCAATCAAGACCGCACAGACTTAGTGGAAAACATCGACACCTACTTCCGCCAACAGTATAGCGACGTGAAGCCAAATATCGATGCCCGCCTCAACACCGAGAGTCCAGCTTGGGCTATAGACCGCCTTTCCATCCTTGCGCTCAAGATATACCACATGCAGGAGCAGGTAGACCGCAAAGATGCCACCGCCGAGCATAAGGAGCGTTGCGCCGCCCGTTTGGCCATTCTCATTGAGCAGCAGCACGACCTGAGCACCGCCATCCTGCAATTGCTTGAGGATATTGCCGCTGGCAAGATATACATGAAAGTGTATCGTCAGATGAAGATGTATAACGACCCAGCCACCAATCCTGTATTGTACAAACAGAAATGAGACGCCCCCATCTGCTTATCATGCGCTTCTCGGCATTAGGAGATGTGGCCATGACAGTGCCCGTTATCAGGTCGCTGGCATTGGCATACCCTGACATGCGTATTACGGTGCTCAGTCGCCCTTTCGCTAGGGCTTTCTTTGAGGACCTGGCACCCAACGTGGGTTTTATGGAGGCAGACCTCAAGATGGAGTATCGTGGTTTCAAAGGACTCAACACCCTTTTCCGCCGCCTTGCAGCCAAGCATTTCACCGCCGTGGCCGACTTCCATGATGTGCTTAGGTCGCGATGGCTTCGCCTTCGCTTCTGCCTTAGTGGCTGCCGTGTTGTGCATGTAGACAAGCACCGCAGCGAGCGTCGGCATCTCCTGTCATCATCGCGCCATGAGCTTGTCATGCTACCATCGCCAACAGACTGCTATGTGGAGGCATTGGCCAAACTGGGATTTACGGTTACTCCCCAATTCCACTCCCTCTTCCCTGCCGAGGATGGCAATCTCAACCTGCTACCTGCCGCCATAGGACCCAAGAAATCGTATGAGCAATGGATAGGGGTAGCTCCCTTTGCCGCTCATAGGGGCAAGAGTTATCCGCCCAAGCGCATGTGGGAGGCAATCACCATGATCATCAATCATTACCCTCACGCCCGCATCTTCCTCTTCGGTAATGGTCCTCATGAGCGTTCCGTCTTTGACCGCTGGACAGCCGAGTCAAGTTGCTGCCTGGCGGTATACCAGCATACCGAGAGTCTTCATCAAGAACTCATTATCATGAGCCATCTTGATGTGATGATTTCCATGGACAGCGCCAACACGCATCTCGCCTCTCTTGTTGCCATTCCTGTGGTGAGCATCTGGGGTGCCACCCATCCCTGTGCGGGATTTATGGGATGGGGGCAGTCTGAGGATAATGCCATTCAGCAGGACATGCCATGCCGCCCATGCAGCATCTATGGCAACAAGCCCTGCTCTCGTGGCGACTATGCGTGCATAGAGTCTATTCCTCCCGTGCGTATATTTAATAAGGTGAAAGAGATTATTTCAGAATAAACATTTCTGGTCATCAAAGTATTGACAAAAGAAAAAAGACATCTTAGGTTCTTCCGCTATTTCTTTCTGCTGCTGTTTGCAGTTCACTTCGGAAGTATCACCCTGTTTACCCATAAACATGTGGTAAATGGTGTGGTTATTGTCCATAGCCATATACATAAAGGTGACCATACACATCCACAAACAATTTTTGAGACCATCTTCTTCCTGTCGAAGATTATGTCTTACGGCGATTGCACACTGCCTGTTATCCCCTCACTGGCATTGCCACTGATAGGCATGCTGCGCATGGTGCCTCCCGTTGAGCACCTTAAGGCTGCACTGCTCCGCCATTTCTCCCTACGTGCTCCCCCTGCAATGGTTTGAATAATTTTCCTGTGGTTGTCTACTTCATTGCCTCCACAGAGTGTGACATTACTCCTCGTCTAAAACGGCAGGGAGCATACGTTAGTATTCAAACCAAATAATCAAAATTTATGAAACCGATATATTCATATATATTGGGAGCAATCATTGTATTGCTTCCGCAACTGGCTTATACTCATGAGATACCAACCAAAGACTCCGACGCCAATATCGTTGGACACGTGATAGACAAGCACACCAAGGAACATCTCCCCTTCATAACCGTAATGATCAAGGGAACCACCATTGGCACCACCACTGATGCTACTGGGCATTATCAGCTGGTCAATCTGCCTGTGGGCTCATTTACATTGGAGGTGTCGGCAGTGGGATACAAAACAATCACACAGCAGGTGACCATCAGAAAAGCCGAGACACAAGAGATAAAGTTTGAGATAGAAGAAGACTTTATTTCTCTTGATGGTGTGGTGGTTTCGGCCAACAGAAGCGAGACCACACGCCGTATGGCTCCCACTTTAGTAAACGTGATGAGCATGAAAACCTTTGAACACACCAACTCCTGCAACTTGGCACAGGGACTCAATTTCCAGCCTGGCGTAAGGGTAGAGAACAACTGCCAGAACTGCGGATTCCAGCAGGTGCGCATCAATGGGCTCGATGGCCCCTACACCCAAATTCTCATAGACTCACGGCCCATCTTCACGGCTCTCTCGGGAGTATATGGACTTGAACAGATTCCAACCAACATGATAGACCGCGTGGAGGTGATGCGCGGCGGTGGGTCGGCACTTTTCGGTTCGTCTGCCATTGCCGGCACCATCAATATCATCACTAAGGAACCCACAAGAAATGCCGCTGAAATATCACATACTATCACAGGCATAGGCGGTGGCAAAGCTTTTGACAATATCACCATGCTCAATGCTTCTATGGTTACTGACGATAACAAGAAGGGCATAGCCATATTCGGACAAAACAGAGAAAGAGTGGGATATGACTATAACGGCGATGGATATACCGAGCTGCCCGAGATAAAAAGCCAAACACTGGGCATGCGCTCGTATATCAAGACAAGCAACTATTCTAAACTTTCCTTCGAATATCACCATCTGCAGGAATACAGAAGGGGTGGCAACAAACTAAGCTTGCAACCGCATGAGGCAGACATTGCCGAGCAAGTGCGGCACAGTATCAACACTGGCGGAATATGCTTCAACCTCTATAGCCCCGATGGCAATCACCGCCTAAGTGCATTTGCTTCGGCTCAGCATATAGACCGCGAAAGTTATTACGGCGGCGGACAAGACCCTAATGCTTATGGCGCCACCAAGGATTTAACCTTCGTGATTGGGTCGCAATACGTATATCATACAGACAAGTGCCTCTTCATGCCAGCCGACCTTACTGCGGGAATAGAATACAGCCAGGACAATCTTGATGACTCGCAAAGCGGCTACAATAGGTTCATATCGCAAAAGGCCAAGATAAGTAGTGTCTTTGCGCAAAACGAATGGAAAAACGACAGATGGGGGCTGCTCATCGGCGGACGTCTCGACAAACATAGCATGCTCGACAAACCCGTGTTCAGTCCGCGCGCCAACCTGCGTTTCAATCCCACCAAGGATATTAATCTACGCGCAAGCTATTCGTTCGGTTTCCGCGCACCACAGGCTTTCGATGAGGACCTACACATAGAAAATGTTGGCGGTACAGTGTCGATGATTCGTCTTGCCGACAATCTGGAAGAGGAGAAATCACAAAGTCTTAGCCTTTCGGCGGATATATACCACAGTTGGGTCAATTGGCAGGGAAACCTGCTCGTTGAGGGGTTCTATACGGATATCAGCGATGTGTTTGCACTAACTGAGATTGGCATTGATAATGGTGTTATCATACTGGAACGCGGCAATGAAACGGGCGCTAAGGTTTATGGTATTACCCTTGAAGGCAAACTGGCATGGCGCAACAAATGGCAACTGCAAGCTGGCATGACCATGCAGCGTGCCCAATACAAGGAGTCGCGCTCATGGGACAATGGTGGTGTGGACAAAGAGAAAAGGATGTTTCGCACTCCCGATACATATGGATATTTCACCATGACATATTCTCCTGTCAAGGCATTCAACATAGCTCTTTCAGGCACATATACAGGTTCCATGCTCATTGAGCACCATTCGGGATATATAGCCGCCAACCGCACAGAGAAAACAAATCAATTCTTAGATATGACACTGAAAGCATCTTATGATTTTGCCCTATATAAAAACACAACCCTACAATTGAATGTCGGTCTAAATAATATCTTCAATGACTACCAGAGTGATTTCGATAAAGGTGCCGACAGAGACTCTGGCTACATCTATGGGCCAGGCATACCCCGCTCCTTCTTTGCAGGAATAAAGATCAGTTACTGACATCTATTCCATCAGTAATTATCTGAAAACCCACGGAGCATGCTATTAAGTAATGCCTCCATGGGTTTTCAAACATATTCATCAATATTTACGAGTCCTGCCCTGATGACATATTTTGTTGCCTCGTATGTGGTGTTGACACCTATCTTGCGATACAAGTTCTTCTTGTAAGTTGTAATGTAATCCTCGCCTTAAAAGCCAGCGGATAAAGTATTTGTTTATGTAAAAATGTCAATGACAACATCTGGCATACCACTCTCCACAAAGTATATGTGATATAAAAGGTGTGGAGATGGTGGCATGCGAAGAGGTTGATAAGAATATTACACTATTATTCCGCTGTGAGCTGGAGCACACGACTTGACCAGTCAATCTTCTTACTCCACTCCAGATCATGCTCGTATGGTAGGTCAAGGCCATGGTCCATGAGATAACGACCGCTGTATGACTTACCCTCGCATGGCAATGGGTTCTTGTCTATACGATTAAGTTCATGCACCACATAACGTTTGTTTGGATCAAGCCCCTGCATCTTTACAATGGGGAAATGCTCATTCTTGAAACATTCCAACTTATACCAATAAAAAACCGCCTTGGTTTTATCCTCAGATACATACATGAGCGATGCCAGATTATCACCAGCATAAGGGGAATGTAAGCGGTAGAGGTCGCCAAACTGCACCACGGACCTTATGGTTTTATAGTCGGCTATGGCCTGTCGGCAGAGGACCTTCTCTTCGTCTGTCATATTCTTGGGTTGTATCTCCATACCCAAACGACCAGACATGGCCACATCACAGCGCAACTTGAGCGATGTAGTGCGGAAAACAGCATGATTGGGCACTGCCGAGATATGACTAGCCATGGCTATGGCAGGATAGAAATAGGATGTGCCCCACTGCATGTATATGCGTTGCAGAGCATCTGTATTGTCGCTTACCCAGAACTCATCGAAGTAGGGCAGCAGACCATAGTTGGCCCTGCCTCCCCCCGATGCACAGTCTTGGATGATAACATCGGGATATTTGGCCCTGATGCGCTGGCATGTTTTGATGAGCCCCTCATGATAGGCTATGTAAAGATGGCTCTGTTCCTTGAGATACTGCGAACCGTGATTCATGACGGGAGCATTGGCATCCCATTTGATATATGCTATCTCGGGGAATGAGGTGAGCAGACGGTCTACAACATCAAACACGAAATCCTGTACCTCAGGATTAGACATGTCGAGCACCACCTGCGTACCGCCACGCCCCTTCACGGGTTCACGTCCAGGTGCCTTAATTATCCACTCCGGATGGCGCTCATACAGTTCGGATGTGGTGTTGGCCATCTCTGGTTCTATCCATATCCCGAACCTCACACCATTCTTCTTGGCATCGCGCAGCAAACCCTCTATGCCATCTGGCAACTTGCGGCTGTCTACAACCCAGTCGCCCAATGCAGCATTGTCGGTGGCACGTGGATACTTGTCGCCAAACCAGCCATCGTCCATAACAAAGAGTTCACCTCCCATGGCACGGATATCTGCCATCATCTGATCCATGCCCTTCTGGTTGATATCAAAATACACTCCTTCCCATGAGTTGAGCAGAATCATGCGCTCCTGGTTGCCGTGGCGCAACTGGTAATGGCGTGCCCAACGGTGGAAATTGCGCGAGGCTCCCGAGAGTCCCTGTTGTGAGAAAGTATAAGCCACATGTGGTGTTACCAATGTCTGCCCTTTGGCCAGATGATACTCTGAATTGTCGGGACAGATTCCTGCCAAATAGGTATGATACTCTGTATCGTCAGTATCAATGATTACATCAAAATTACCCGAATACATGAGGGCGGCACCAATAATGTCTCCATCGTTTTCACGTGGTTTGCCATCAAGAGAAATCATGATCTCCTGTCGGTCGGTGGTGGCATTGCGCAGTCCGTCCTTGTTCTTGATGCGCAATATCCCACTCTCAAGGCGATGTTCTGTGAGTTGTGCCTCGGCAGCCCATGCACCGTGGAAGTGGTTGACCCACACATTGCCGCGGCGTATAGGCATGGATGAGGAATAGAAGCGGTTGAGAGTTACAGGTTTCTTCTCGCCGTTTGTTATCTCTGTCCAGCACTCTATCATGTCCACATCGCTATAGGCGAAGTAATGGAGTTTTACCGATATGGGATAGAGAGGGTCATGAAGGGAAATGGTGAGTAGAGCGCCCTTACGATCCTGTCCGTTGGGTGCCTTGTCTGCCACCGCAGTAGTCTGCCACGACTCGGCAACGAGTTGTGTTGACAGGTTCCCATCGGCATGGCGCATGGCAAATGCCGCCTCCGACTGTATATGAGTGGCTCCGTAGGCAGGGTAAACCTCAAGATGGCTCCAATTGGCACGTGTAGGATTGGGCAGTGCTGCCAGATCGGCATCAGAGAGCAGGTTGCCATAATATACAAACTGCGGTTCCTGACCTTTGTTTACTTCCAGTACCAATGTATTGTTGGGAGTAGAGAGCGACACCCTCTCTGCCCAAATATGCGGCAGACCAGCCGTCATGATTGCAAACAGTATTGCAAATCTTTTCATAATATTATCTGATAATTATTCCGTTCTTTCAATTATTTCCAGGCACATACGTGAATTATGGTATGGGCATTTCCAAAACCCTGCATGGTCGTCGCGGGTGTTGACCTCGCCATGCGCATTGCGGCTCCAATACCACTCGCCGTGCTCATAGTCAATGAGGTTGTCCTTAATATACTTCCAGCAGCACAAAGCCTTGTCAAGAGCCGAGCGGTCATTGAAATACTGGTATATATTATAGAATCCCACCACGGCCTCTGCCTGCACCCACCAGTGGCGGTCGTCATCCACATGACCAGTGTCGAGATTTGCCTCATGAGTCATCGACCCATCGCTGTTTAGTCCTTTCTCAGATGCTTTGGCCACCAATACCACTATAGGTTCCACCTTCTTGAGGATATCCTTGTATGCCAGCACCATGGCAGCCTCATGCATGAGCCACGAACATTCAATGTCGTGACCATAACTCTCAAGCCATCCTGCACCCCGTGTCCAATCATTTTCGAAGAAGAGATCGAGGTGGTGTGTATCGGGATTGAGTATGCGGTCGGTGAATATGCATATAATATTTCTCAGCGCGTCGGCCACTTGTTGCTTTCTGTTTTGGTCAACTCTCATTCCCTTAGCCTCCATCTCGTTGAGGCATCTTAGCAGGTTGGTATATGGTTCCATGATATGTAGATGGGTATTCTGAGATTTGGGATAGTTGGCATCGAGATCAGAAAGCCTCATGTCGGCAATCTCGCCCCACTCTCTCGTCTGTGCCTCTATGTATCCATTGTTTATGCGATCAAGAGAGTGTACCTCTATGGTATCGAAGAGTTGGAACGAGATTTCTATCGTTTCTTCTATTTCTGTTTGTGGTATGCGCAGATCTGTAATGGCAGCCCTCACATATTCGCTCATACCATAGAGCATGAAACCAATGGCGTAGAACTGCTTTTTGGTGTCTTTGGCATTGCCCAGATAGTCCACCGACCAATAACTGCCGCCATATTCGCTGTCAATGAAATGGTTGATGATATAATCTCTGGCACGCTTGGCAGCCGCTAAGTATTCAGGGCGCTGCAATACACGATAGGCAGCGGCAAACGACCAAAGTATGCGGCCATTGAGGATGCCACCCTTGTCAGCATCCTTGATTAGGGTGCCATCGCCTCTCATCTGTCCGTAAAACCCTCCATGTTCTTCGTCCTGCATATTGTTTAACCAGAATGGAAGGATATTGCGCTCCACGGTATTGAGCATCTCCATGCGGAGGGTTTTAATGATATTATTGTCTGTCATAATAGTTGAAATATGTTGGTATGAGCCCTTGGGGCACATTTATTTCTTTATTGGATATAGCCAAGCTAGAAGAGCCATGATAATGGCAATACCAGCAGGAATGAGCGAGAACAGCGACCAAACCATGGTAAGCACCGAGTCGGTGATAGAGGCAGGGTCGATAACAGAATTGCCGAAATCATCTTTCATCATGCTCGCACCGGCCAGTCCGAGGAAGAGGGCTATGAGCGAACCAGAGATGGCACCACCGAGTTTCTGCGACATGGTGCCAGACGAGAAAATGAGTCCTGTGGATGATGCTCCGTTTTTTTCTGTTGCATAGTCAGCCACATCGGCATACATAGACCATAGCAGGGGCGAATAGAGTCCAATGCCCGCGGAAGTGAGCACCACCACCACTATCATCAACCATATATAACTGGCATCCATGGGAATAAAGAAGAATAATACCGAGCATGCCACGCAGATGATGGAGGCATATATGAATGCCATGCGCTTGCTGCCCACCTTAGCAGTGAATGCAGGCGAAAGACCACCGAAAATCATGCATGTAACTTCTCCAAAGGCCATAAATACAGTATAGTTGATTATCAGACTGCCAATGGTTATATCGCCACCAAGGCAATAGGCGAGCATGTATCCAGCCACAGCATAGCGGAATCCATTGAAGAAATTGGTGCATATTCCTATTAGCGTGAGATAAATCCACGGACGATTGCGAAACAGGTCGCCAAACTGCTTGAAGGAGAATTTCTCTGCCCTAACAGGCTTAAGCCTCTCCTTAGTAAGCAGACCGCATGCAAGTGTCATCACAGTGGCAAGCAGTCCAAAGAATGCACCCAGCACAGCATACTGGTGGGCATCGGTGCCGCCCACAAATTTCTGCAGGTATGGAAAGGAGATGAGGGTGATAAATCCCATGGCATAGGCTCCAATCATGCGGAAAGATGAGAATTGGTTTTTCTCATTGTCGTCGTCGGTCATCACGCCAAGTAGCGAGCCATATGGCACGTTGACCAAGGTGTATACGGCCATCATAAGCAGATAAAAGACATAGGCATACACACGCTTTAGTTCTGGTCCGAAGTCAGGGGTATAGAGCAACAAAGCGAAGATGATACCAAAGGGGATGGAACCGAAGATGAGCCACGGACGATAAGTACCCCAGCGCGACTGAGTGCGGTCAGCAAGGCTACCCATGAGCGGGTCTGTAAACACGTCGAAGAGACGGGCTATGAGCATCAGAGCCGCAGCATCGGCAAAAGACAGTCCGAAGACATTGGTGAAATACAATGGAAAGGCTATAGACATTATCTTCCAGGTGATGCCGCCAGAAGCGGCATCACCCAGAGCATATCCTATTTTCTCTTTGATGGAAGCCATAGGTATAATCAGATTTTGTTGTTAGGTAGCAGTTTGGAATGATTATATTATTTACCGAGTGTGGCTTTATTTTTGGCCACCAGCGATTTGATGGTCTCCACAGACTTGGCAGTATAGAATCCGTCTTCTGGGGTGTGCATACAGTAGTCAACGAGTTTGCCCACCGTTGACTCAGCCACATGCATACGGGTGTCAGAAGAAGCGTAATAGATGAGCACACGATCATCATCGTCATGCACGCCCTCGGGAGCATCGCCATCGGCAATCCATCCGTTGGCAAAAGCCACGTTCATCACATCACCTATATACTCCTCTCCTTCAGGCACAAGGAAATAGCCGCCGGGCTGGGCGATGACACGAGTAGGATCATCCAAGGCTGTCATATACATATACAGCACATAGCGCAAACCAGAAGCGCAGCCACGTACGCCATGGGCCAAATGGAGCCATCCGTGGGTTGTCTTGATAGGATGAGGACCTTCTCCGTTTTTCACTTCCATGATGGTATGATAATGGCGGGCATTGATGATGGTCTCTTCTTTCACTTCGGCATGCTCGATGTCGTCAACGAGAGCCCAGCCGATGCCACCGCCAGAACCAGTATCTATAAATCCGTCTTGCGGACGGGTATAGAAGGCATACTTGCCATCCACAAACTCAGGATGGAGCACGACATTGCGTTGCTGCGAACGGGTCTTGAGATCTGGCAGACGATACCATGTCTTGAGGTCCTTTGTGCGTGCTATGCCTGCTGTGGCAGTGGCTGCCGAGAGGTCTCCGGGCTGAGAGTCGTCATGACGCTCTGCACAAAACACACCATATATCCATCCGTCTTGGTGTTGAGTGAGGCGCATGTCATAGATATTGGTGGCTGGTATCACATCCTCGGGCATGGTGATGGGCTCATCCCAGAAGCGGAAATTGTCGATACCATTGGGCGACTCAGCCACTGCAAAAAAGGACTTGCGGTCGGCTCCTTCTACGCGTACCACCAGCAGATAGCGACCATCCAACTTGATGGCACCAGAATTGAGGGCTGCGTTCATCATAATACGCTGCATGAAATATGGATTGTCGTGCTCATCGAAATCATAGCGCCACTCTAAGGGTGTGTGCTCAGCAGTCAGAATTGGATATTCATATTTGTCATAAATGCCATTGCCCCACTCTTTTCGGATATTCTTACGGCCGAGCAACTTCTCATGGTGCTCACGTACGGCTTTCACTTTCTGTTCAAATGTAGTTGTCATAGTATGATAATATGCTTTTTAAAAATAAATATTAAGTTGATCATCGATATTTGTGACAGATTCTCCTACTTAATCTTCTGGATGTCCCTGACAAACAGGTGGCGCTTGTCTTTGGCCCACAGAGCAAAGTCGTCGGCAGTGGCAGCATCCTTGGATGCACCAAAATGCTCTTTGGAATAATTACGCCAAGGCAGATACCATAGCAATGGATAGCGGTCCATGAAGGGTTTCACCACCCTCTGCCACCATGTAGCGTCGGGAGAGTTCTTATAACCACATTCTGTCATGGCTATCAGTTTATTGTTTTTGGCGGCAATGGCAGTAATGAGTTGCAGGTCGGCATCAAGTTGTGCCTTGAAGTCGGCCTCGGTGCCCCATTGATAGGCATCCTCGCCTATGATGTCTACACGCTCATTGCCGGGATAGCGCACCATCCATGCCTCTTCGGTCCAATTACCCTGCAAGTTAGGCGAATATGACCATACAATGCTTTCGCCCAATGTGGCATTGATATAATCCTGTGTCATATTCCAAATGGCATGGTATTCGGTATCGGTGCAATTGGCCTGCCCCCACCAAAACCAGTTACCATTGTTTTCATGATAAGGACGGAATACTATTGGTATGGCATTGCCATGGTTGTCTTTGAGCGACGAGAGAAATGTTCTGACGCGCTCCAGCCATGTCATATACAAATCATGACGGCTACCACCTTTGAGCACCGACTTTACTGTATGCTGCGGGTTGGGCACAGCCTTGGCAGTCTGACACTGTCGCAACTGGCACAGTGCTTTCACCGCATCCTTATATGCCGCAATATCGCTCTCTATCCATGCTGTGGTGCCCAGCAGAGGGTTGCGCGGATGCCATGAGATGGTGATGATGCCGCCCCGTTCATGATGGGCTATGATCTCCTGGCGAATACGGCTGAAAGGCACAGAATCGAGATTCTTTAAATCACCCACTTCTATGCCACCAAGGTCGAAACCCATCACGGCAGGATAGTCACCCACCAACTCGTAGGTATCGGAGCGCCCCTCATCCCAATTCCATGTAATGCCATAGAAAGGATCATCTTGATGACCATACATATAGCCCCGCTTCTGTATCTTAACCAGACGGTCGAGGAGTTGCTGGCGTGGCGTTTTGGCGTTGGCCTTCACCTTGGCGGCATTGGCCACTGCCAGCGGCATGATGACAGCCGCCACGAGGATAACGAGTGATATTATTCTTTTCATATCTTTAGTTTTAGTCTTTCTTTTTGAGATATAGTCCATTGAGATTATGTGCAAATATGGTGCGCTTGTCATTATACAAGTGCATGAAATCGGCAATGTCGCTGCTTCCAGGATATGGGCATGCAGCCATGATATCTCCACCCATGCCACTGTTTTCCTTAAAGAGAGCATAGGTCAGGCCGTTGCCAGCAATGAGGGGTAGCACCCTCTGGCTCCAATATGCAGAGTCTTTTCTGCAATAGTCGCCCATGGTAATGCCAGCACCGCATTTCTTGCTCTTGGCCACAGAAACCAAGGCTTTCACCTGTGCCGACAACATCTGCCAACGGGCATCAGTATTCTCAGACTCATTAATATCGCCTACTGACAGGTCTACGGCTCCCAGTTCACAATCGGGCATATATGCTTTGAATGTCTCTTTTTCATTAGTTGTCTGCTCAGCCGAATAGCCAGCCACAATGTTGCTGGTACCCAGTTCGCGCAGTTTGTCTACTATGATCTTATATACATTCTTATAATCATCTGCGGGCAACGACATGTACCATTCGTCGTGCACACGGGGCATGATATATAGCAATACTGGTGCTCTCTTGCCATAGCCATCCTGAAGGCTCGCAAGATAGTTTGACATGGAGGTGATATTATCTGTCAACTCCTCATCATCCAGATATTCAGGCACCATCCAGCGAATGATGACCAGGCTGCCTCGTTGCACAGTGGATAGAATATCACTGCGGATGGCAGAGAGAGACATGCCCGAAACATCTGTTCCGCTCGCGACATCTGAAATCTCATATCCCGTAACAGCCACATTATCTCCACACACGCTCTTGATATCGCTGCGCAGACTGTCGCCCTGCCATCCAGCACCACACAAGGTGCTGCTCATCTGGCCAAACAATACTCCGCGCTCAGATATTAGGGGCAGGTTGTCGCGCATGTTCTCTGTGCGGACGGTCAGTCCACTCTGACCTATCTCGTCATAACTTTTCTTTTTGTCGCCGCCGCAAGATGCCATCATGATCACTACAGCCAGCATACATGTTGAAAGTCTCATACAGCGCAAAATCATTGACATCATAACAAATTATTATGTTCGCAGTTTAAATCTATTTATTCAGCATAGGCAGACTTCATGGCATCCACCACAGTGGGCAGTGTCCACTGGGGCACGCTACGGTCTTTGCCATCGAAGATGCTCATCCAATAGAAGGTGGCAATATTCAATGCCTTGGCCTTGCTCACTATATCGGCGGCCTGCTTGGCTGCTGCCTGCTTGAGGGCATCAGAGGAAGAAGAACCGACATTGACATTATTGCCATGAGTACCATACTCGCCAATAATGCAAGGAATACCCTTGGAAACAAACGAGGTGTTAAGTCGGCTGAACATACCTTCCAACTCCTTGCTGCATGCCGAAGTCCAATCGCCGTATGTATTTACCCAGTCATATGGGTCATAAGTGTGAACCTCCACAGCCAGATGTCCGTCCACCACATCTGTAGGCATGCGCAGATGGTCAAGCACCTGCTGGAGGTGTGCAGCTGAATATGTGTTGATGATAAGGTTGCGTGTAGTATTGTTACCTCCCGTTGCTCTCACAGCATCCACGAAATCCTGTGCATAGTCATTGAGTGCTGTATATGAAGAGGTGGCAGAAGGTAGTGTCCAATTGTTACCAGCATCGAGCATCTCGTTATATCCTTCGAAGAGCAGACGATGGCTGTATGAATTGAATCTGTTGGCAATCTGGCGCCACAGATTTTTGAAGCGGGCACTGTTTCGTGTGTGGTTGTCGGTATCAGCCTTTATCCATTCCCATTGCTCCGTCCCACTACCTGTATCATGATGCACGTTGAGTATGCAATACATGCCAGACGAGATGACATAGTCTACTACCTCCTGCACACGCTGCATCCATGCCTCGTCCACATTGCCGTCGGCATCAATATGTTGAACCCATGTCACTGGCACACGCACAGCATTGAAACCGCCTGCTTTAAGGAAATTGATCTGCTCCTGAGTGGCCACTGGCTGACCCCAACATGTCTCATAGCGCGACACGTCGGTGAGATTATTCGGAATATAATCGCCATGGGCATCAAGGGTGTTGCCGAGGTTGAAGCCCAGACCCATGTTCTTGACCGCAGCCACTGCACTCTCCTCAAGATATGTGACATTGAGGTTTACGTCATCGCGAGAGATAACGAAATCCTGCGACATGGCATCCTTCCACCATGCTTCTGATGGCATATTATTGCCATACCATGGACAGAACCATGCCCATTTGGCCCCTGCATTCCAAATCTCTGAGATATTGGAGAAAGGGGAATCGCCACTGTTGCCGCATTCTGCCAATGCCACAAGTTTGCCTGGATAACGAACAGTGATCTCATCAAACTCCTGCTTGTTCTGCTCTGCATTGCTACCATAGAGGTCGCGACCGATTATGTCTACATACTGATCGCCGGGATACCATGCTGAGTCATCATTATACTGTGTTGCATCGCCATTATAGTTCTGTGTTGTCCATACCCATATAAGGTTATGCACACCACGTTGCTGGAAATAATCAAACATGGCCTGCCACAAAGCCCGATAGGTGGTAGCACCGCCTTCGCCCCACCAGAACCAACTCTTACCCCAAGAGGCGCCCGACTTGAGTTCAGCATTGCCAGCAGCCTCGTGGAAGGGACGCCATACGGCACTCACACCCTTCTGCTGCAATTGCAGTAGCACATCGGTCACACGCTCCATCTGGCCATAAAACCATTTGTTCTCCCATGTGTCGGCCACTAATGCATTGGCAGCCTTAAAGGTTGTCTGCTCAGGCGAGCAGGTAACTCCCGAACCATCTGTACCTGGGGTTACAGACTCTGATGTGGGCACATTGAAATGCCACATGAGTTGCACCAGTCCACCATTGGCGGTCCAGTTGGTCACAGGTGTCAGGTCGTTATAATTAATCCATCCATTGCCATCGGGCACATAGATATGTATGAAATCATAACAGTTGAAGGCTGGATACTTGCCAGTGGCTTTGAATATCTTCTCAGCCTCTGTAGTGTTCCAGTTGACATTGGCCATCACAGACGAGATGATCTTGGTGCCATAGCAAGTCTTCAGATATTTATACAGACGCTTGGTCCCATCGGTGGCAGAAGCATCGGCAAGGGTGATGTCTGTCACATCGCTCTCCTTATAAACAGAAAACGACACATTGCTGATGTCATCAATGGCGAAGGTCTGCCATGCGCCGAAAGCCTCAAGCCCCTTGATATATACCTCCATCTTATCGGTATCAAAAGAGAGGCTGCTCATGGCATTGCTGTTGCCAGTCAACTGATATTCGGTCTGGGTGCCATTTTTGGCGGTTATCACAATCTTATCTCCCTCGCGCTGGGCAAAGCCGAGAGCGGAAACCACCAGTGCAAATATAATAAACAGTATCTTTTTCATATCCTTGATTCTTTGATTAGAGTGATTGGTAACACCAGTGATTGATTATCTGACTATCTTGACAGACAAAGCACCAACCCTCACAATGCTCAAACCTTTGGGCAGTGATGACAGGGATATAATGGTACTATTGGCGTCATGGGTATATTGTATGCCGATCTCTTTGCCGTCGGCAGTATAAGCTTCTACTTTTACTTGGGCAGACACTATTATGGCATCGCCCTCCTTAGTGATGTCGTAGCCAGCAGCCAAGCCATCTATTCCCGAAGAAACTTCGGCAAAGGTGAATGTCTTCACCTCATTGAGAGTATATTGCATGGTAGTGGCAGCAGCCTCTACTATGAGTTTGTCGTCAGCCACGCTAACCTTTGGTTTGTCGCTGAGAAGGAATGTTTGTGTGGTACCATTGTCAAAGGTGACAACAAGGCTCTTGCCGCCTGCCCATGAGGCTAGGCTTATAAAGGTTGCAACGAAAAATAATATGGTCTTCTTAATCATAACAATATGTTGTTGACGTATTGGGTTGCTGTTTATCAAAATTCAGGCTCCCTGCCTGTCTTATGCAAACAGGGAGCCTGTTATCATGGTTTCCCTAAATGTTTAGGGGTTTTCTGTTTAATTCCTCTGCCATGATTGTAATCAAGGCAGGATAGTCATCTTGGTAACACCCTTCATGTCACCCTGAAGGATGAGAGCGGTATCGCTCCAACCGTCGCTCTGTCCCTCAACAGCGTCTATGAACGCCTGGTCGATAACATACTCCAGAACCTCAGCAGTTCCTTCCCAGTCTGCAATAGTAGTGATGCCACCCCAGTTGCAATTGTTAACCTGTATCTGACCTGTTACTCCTGCAGGCTTGTAAACGATAATCTTTGACTTGCCTGCGGTGAGGCCGATGGCAGCAAGGTCTGCCTTGAAGATACGGATCTTACCCTTTGAATCGCTCCAATCGAAGTTGAATGGATAGGTGATAAATCCTGACTGGTCTTCATACTTAGCAAAGGTAGCAAAGTCAACTTCTGCCACATCAACAACAGTCTTGCCTGCCACGATGCGCTTACCTTCAGGTGTTATGAACACAACTTCAACCTCACCTGTAGCCATTTCCGGAACAGTGAAGATGATTTCATCATTGGTCTTGGAAACAATCTTTGTTACTTTTACATCACCAAGATATACAGACTCAGCATTGTAGAAATTCTTGCCCTTAAGTGTAGCTTTCTCGCCAATAACAATCTTTGCAGGCATCTCTGAAACGGCAGGATCGGTGGCAGGAGTAATGGTCAACATGCCTGATACCTCAATGGTTGTACCGTTCTTGAGGTTGAGTTTCAAACCTGTTCCTGCACAAGCTGTTGGCACGGTCAATGCGATGGCAGCAGCGCTCTGGGCCACGAATGACTCTGCAGCCACGGTCTGCTCTGGGTCACCAGGCAGTGTTACGCTAGCCACGAGGTCAAGGTCTGTACCCTTGATGATCACGTTGTTGCCAGCCATGAGTTCAGATGGTGTGCACTCTGTAACAGTTGGTTTCACGAGGGTATAAGCCACGGTAACAGTCTTGCCATTTGCCAATGTGAGGGTGATGTCACCTTCCTGTGCAGCCTCTGGAACAGCAGCCACAACCTTGTCGGCAGCCACGGTCTTGAGTTCGCCATCGGCATTTGGGAATGCAATAGCGGTCACGAGGTCGAGGTCCTTACCGTTGATGGTCACATCAGCACCGTTCTTAACAGGAGCGGGTGCTGCTGAGAGATTGGTAGGAACAACGGTTTCAATAGAACCGGCAGGAATGCTTACTCCTGAATAAGTAACTAGAGTCACCTCACCATCGGTAGCAGTTTCAGGCAGAGCGAAGGTCAGGGTATTGCCATCGGAAGCCACTGTGAGAGCATCTGCCTCAACAGAAGCACCATTGAGGTTCACCTTCTCTATCTGCTCAAGAGAGGTACCGCTTACGGTCAGGGTAGCACCAGCCTTGAGAGAAGTAGGAGCTACACTGGTAGCTGTAGGCAATGCGATAGTGATAGCATCATCGGCATAGAGCAGGTTCTCACCATCAGGATTGGCATCGCTGAGCATTGGGCGACCAGTCCTGGCCTCCTTTGGTATGGCCACGGTGATGGTGTAGCGGTCGTGAGACTTGAAGTCTTTCTCATCTACACGAACATCATCTGCAAACACTACCTGATGCATGAGGTTGAGATAGTCACCAGTGAAAGTAACGATATCGCCAACCTTACCACTGAGGTTATCCTCCTGACCGATATATACCTTGCCAAGCACGATATTCTCTTCGTATGTTACAGGAGTGATGGTCTTAATCTCACCACCCTTGGCAGTAATCAGGGTAACAATACCCGGTTCGCACTTCTCCTTTGGCACCTCAATCCAAATCTCGCTCACATTGCCAGACTTCTTGACATCAATGGCAGTGATAGGATCGGCACCGGGCAGACGCACTTCTGTTATCTGGTCGAGATTGCTGCCGAGGAACTTCAAGGTACCACCGCGCAATACAGGACATGGACCGAATGAGTTGAGTTTAATCTCATTTCCATACTGGTCGGTGACGAGGTCGTCCTCATCGCAGGATGTCAGAGACAATCCTGCGAAAAGAACCACGAACAATGACCAGAATATTGACTGATATTTTTTCATATCTGTAATGTCTTTATTATTGGTTATTATTGTTTTGACATCCCTTAGCCGTATTATTTGTTAGGCACGGCACGGATATTGTCGATGCGGATGATAGGATGACAATCCTTGCCTTCATAGCCACCACCATTTACACAGAATATGGTGAGAGAGGCGAAGTCGTCGGCCTTGGTAGGACCTGTGGATGAAGCAGTACCATCCCAATACTTGTTGAATACGCCCTGCTGTCCGCCGATAGGCAATGTTACTGTTACCCACTTGCCACCAGTGTCGTAGCTGCCTGTAGTCTTCCAAGGAGCATAGATGGCGCGAGCCCATCCGTCGTCGGCATGGAAGAATGTGTTGTTGGCAGTAGAGATGGTCACCTTGTCTGGACCGGCAAAGATCACCTGCATAGGAGCAGCTGCCCACTTGCCTTCCTCAGGAATGCACATCTCAAACTTGAGAGACATATTCTCAAAGTCTGTAAAGTCTACGATGTCATTGAGTTTAACACCATCGCCGCTGAAACCACCATTCCAGTCGCCTGCCCAATACTCGAATGAGAAGGCACCATCATTCCATGCTCCATCAGCAGTCATGTCTACATCGCCAAGGAGGAGATAATTGCCAGAGAGAGAATTCTCGTCGCTCTGTATCTTCATGGCATGCCAACCATGGTTGCCCAATACGACTCCAGACACTGGGTTAGGAGTATCGAAGTCAAAGAGAATACCGCGCTGGTCGTGGAACTGGAAGTTGCTTCGTGTGGTACCATACTTGCTCTTCACCTTAATGAATCCAGCGGGAGCCTCTGCAGGCACGATGAAACGAATTTCAGTAAGAGAGATGCTGGTGATATTCTCACGTGGCAACACATAGTTGTTAGGGAACTCAACGTTTAATGGATAATCCTCATAATCGAGGAAATAATTTCCCTTGATGACAGCCTCTTCACCCACCTTTGCCTGCTCGTTCACCATTGAACTAATAACAGGGGCACTGATGAGCACCTTGAAGTCATACTCTACGGTATCGTTTCCTGTAGTGATAAAATAGATCTTGTCGGTAACCTTCTCTGGAATGGTCTTAGGCACCGAGAGCAGTATTGCATTATCAGTCATGTAACTGGTATTGAGCACTGCTGGGCGATCATTGAAGTTGATGGCCTTTACGCTGCGCAGGTTGTTACCCACAATACAGATAGGCGTATTGAGGAAAGCACCTGTCAGCAGTGAGTCCTTGCTGGCAGCATCAGCCATGCGGATATAAGAGATAGATGGCGTGCCATCTGCGGTCTCATACTCATCGGGCTGGTCTTCGCATGATGTGAAACCTGTCATGCAGACAAGGGCGATGCCGAGAGTCAGTTTGAAATATTTGGTATTCATATTTGTTTCCTTTTATTTGTTAATGAATTCCGTATTTTATTAGTATCTGTAGGTTGAACGTACGTCCACACTAACTGGTTCCACATTGCTTCCGAGGTTTGGATTAACAGATACATCCTCAGTTGGGAATGGGATAGTGAAGGTCTTATCAGTCACGTTGGGAGCTGGAGTAGAAGTGTCATATTCTGCACCAGAAGCATCCCATACACCAGTCTCATAATAAACCTTGTAAACATCTGAGAGATTCCACCATGCATTGCGCTTCTGAGCCTGTAGCTCTTCAATACACTTATTTGGCTCATAGTAGGCACGGCGTACGAAGTCATACCAACGGTCACCCTCGCCAGCAAGTTCCAGACGGCGCTCCTTCCATACATCATCGAAGGTGATGGAAGTCTTTGGAGTATAACCGCTTACGGCACGTCCGCGCACTTTATTAAAGGCATCGAGAGCATCGGCATTTGTTGTGGTGCCACCATCAAGGAGAGTCTGTGCCTCTGCCAATACGAGGTATACGTCAGAGAGACGGAGGATATGAGTAGCCACGGCATAAGCCATACGTGCTGCCGATACACCGCACTCTACCAAGTGGTCGTTGTTGTTGCCATAAGCATGCTTAACATTCTGTGCACCGCAAGGACCCTGGAATGTCTCGGTGGCAGCCTTATTATAATTCTTGTTGAAATAGAATTCCATAATCTCAAATCCAGCTCTTCCGTCACGCAATGTGTGGTCACGCCAGAAGTATGGATAATAATCGCCTGGTAGCATGATGGTGGCCTTGCGACGGATATCCACATCTACACGGTCAGCAGGATTGTCAGTAGGCTTAACGCCAAATGCAGCCATGAGGTCTACAGAAGGGCCACCCCAGCCGCCCCAGCAGTCACCATTCTCGTCGAAGTTCTCAGGCATGAGGTCGCTCTGCAGTGTGTTCTGTGAAGTCCACTGAGAACCCACTGTCCATCGCCATGCGATAAGGCTTTCGTCAGAAATATTGTTTGAACCGCGGAAGATATCCTCATAGTTTGGCATGAGCACACGACCAGAGTTATTGATCACATCCTTGGCATACTGTGCAGCCTTTGTCAGGTCGTCATTGTTGAGAGTGCCTGTAACACCGGCCTTGGTAAGATATACCTTGGCAAGCATACCCTCTGCGCAATAGTAGTCCATATGACCATTGGTGAGTTTCTGCTTAGGCATGATCTCCATAGCCTTCTCGAGAGTCATGATGATATACTCGTAGACATCAGCCTTAGCCACCTTCCTACAGGTTTTGTATTCGCCTGAAGCGAGCACATCAGAAGTATTGTGTATGATGGGCACGTCGCCGAATGAACGTACGAGATAGAAATAAGCCATGGCTTTCCAGATAAGACACTCGCCTTGACACTGGCGAATAGTGGCTTCAGATGCACTGGCACCACCAAGGGCTTGATAAACGGTATTGGAATGACCGATTACAGCCCATAGAGAATAAGACATTTTTACCAAGTCCTCGTCGGTACCATTTACAGAGAAGTTGAGGTATGGGCTGCTGCCCCAGTACATATTGCCTGACATCACCTCACCCATTTTGATGAAGCCACGCTGGAAGTCATACCAGGGCGAATTGTACAGGTAGTTGACACCCGACACACATGCAGCGTCTGAACTATAGTAGTTGTCCAGGTTGTAGTTGTCCTCTATAGGACGATCCAGGAAGTCGTCACAAGATGTCATGGCGAATCCAAGCATCGCTGCACAAGCTAAATATTTGATATTCTTGAGTTTCATTGTAAATCAAGTTTATTGTTAAATTGTTTAGAACGCTACATTTAGTCCGAAAGAGAATGATGTTGGTGAAGGATAACGTCCGTTGTCCAAACCATACACATTCGAGCTTGTTGTAGAAACACCTATTTCTGGATCATAACCGTCATATCCGGTGATGGTCAGCAGGTTGGTGGCATTAAGAGTCATGCGGAGATTGGTGAGACCGAGCTTCTTGATAAGCTTCTTGTCGAAGGTATAACCAAGTGTGATGCTCTTGAGTCGCACATAACTGCCATCCTCAATAAATCTGTCGCTCCATGCGTCATTATCGCTTGGGTCGTTGATAGATGCTCTTGGATATGCTGCATCTGGGTTAGTCACAACCACATTGGTCACGTCATAGATCCAGTTGTCGGCCTTCACACCGTCTTTTGGAGTGAGGATAGCATGTCCGCCGCAGTCAGCAAGCTGGTTCTGCCATGCTGAGTTCATGTGAGAAAGCTTCATCTTGGTGTAGTTGCCCACCTTGTTGCCAAGAGAACCATTGATGAATACTGTCAGGTCGAAATTCTTGTATGTGAATGTGTTGTTCCAACCGAATGTCCATTTAGGCATTGGAGAACCGATATTGGTTTTGTCATTTTCGTCGATCACACCGTCACCGTTAACGTCTACAATCTTCACGTCACCAGGATAGATAGTGTTTTTAGGATTGTACTTGCTTGGGTCGGTATTCCAAGACTTTGTTCCATCTGCATTAGTTACAATAGGGTTGTTCTGGTTGCGGAGGTCTACAGGAGAGTTGAGGATATCCTCAAAACTTGTGTAGACACCTGCTGTCTTATATCCATAGAAATTATAGAGAGACTCACCCTCTGCAGAACGTGTAACCACATCGTCCCACTGGCCACAACCTACGAGAGCATTACCACCGGCAAGACTCTTGATCTTGTTTGAGTTGTGAGAGAAGTTTACGTCTGTAGACCAAGAGAAGTTCTTGGTGTGGATAGGACGTGCAGCAACTGTGAATTCAACACCAGTATTTTCGATGTCGCCATAGTTACCCCATGGTGCTGCAAGAGCTGAAGAACCATTTCCGCCTGTACCCATGATAGAAGGCAAGGTGAGTGGCATGAGCATGTCCTTAGACATTTTCTTATACCAGTCAAAGGTGAATGAGAGGTCGCCACCGAAGAAACCGAGGTCGAGACCTATGTTCCACTGCTCCTGTGTTTCCCATTTGATGTCAAGGTTAGCCATGTTGGCAGGACGATAAGCCATGCCGAGCCCTGTGTCCATAGTAGACATGGCAGAACCCCACTTATAACTACCGATATCAGAGTTACCAGTCTGTCCCCATCCGATGCGGAGTTTACCATTTGACAACCATGTGAAGTCTTTGAGGAAAGCCTCATTGTTGAAGCGCCATGCACCTGCGAAAGAATGGAATGAAGCCCAACGCTTGTTAGGACCGAAGTTAGAGCTACCATCACGACGGAAGGTGTAGGTGAGCAGGTAACGGTCGTCATAGTTGTAAGTTTCACGTGTGAAGAAAGAAGCCATGGCAGAAGAGTTGAAGCCAACACCTATCTGTGGGTCACCATCGCCGAGAGCAGGATTGTGGATAGCATCGTTAGGCAGGTTGGTATTATATACAGATACATAATCCCAACTGCTCTCCCAGCACTCCTGACCGAGCATGGCAGTAACATGATGCTTTCCGAAAGACTCGCTCCATGTCAGATAGTTCTTTAATGTCCAATATGTGCTTGAGTTCTTCTGTACTCGTGCGTTGTTGTTGTCGCGTACCCATGTGCCAAGGTCTATTTTGGGTTCGTATGTGCTACCCTTAGACCAACTGAGATCCCAACCGAACTCTGTGTGCAGAGTGAGGTTCTTCATAAAACTTATTTCTGTGAAGATAGAACCATTTAGTTTCTGGCGGTCGAGAAGTATCTCATTGAGCATCGCCATGGCTATTGGGTTAGGACTTGTGAATCCTTCTTTGGAAACGCTTGAATAGCCACCATCGATATTATAAATCTGAATATCTGGAGGAGTAACCAATGAATACCGGATGATACCTTCCTCAGAATCAGCGAGTTTAAGGTTATCAGAAGTAGATGTATAAGAAGCATTGAAACCAAGTTTCAACCATGGTTTGAGTTTAGCATCGAGGTTGGCACGCATACCATAGCGCTCAAACTCAGAACCGATAATGGTACCTTCCTGATTCATATAGTTGGCAGACACATAGTACTGCACATTGTCGGTACCACCCTGGGCAGAGATCTGGTGATTGTGCTGCCATGCTGTCTGGAAGATAGCATCCTGCCAGTTGGTACCCTTGCCCAATACAGATGGGTCAGAATACATTGGGTCAGCACTGTTTTTGGTTATCTCATACTGGTCAACGAGAGTGTTGTAGTATGTAGCAAACTCGCGGAGGTTCATCATGTCAATGCGCTTCATCTGGCGAGACATGGTGACGCTACCATCGTAAGTGAACTTGGCTTCGCCGCTCTTACCACGCTTTGTTGTGATGAGCACAACACCATTAGCACCCTGAGCACCATATATGGCGGTGGCGGAAGCATCCTTGAGAATTTCCATGCTTACGATGTCACCGGGGTTCAAAGTAGCCAGAGGAGAGATGGTAGAAACGGAACCATTGCCTAGACGATCACCCAGACCGAAGTCGGAACCACTCTTACCACCACCCTGGAAGATCACACCGTCTACAACGTATAGAGGCTCAGCACCAGCATTGATGGTAGCCTGACCACGTACGCGGATAGACTGGCTTGAACCAGGAGCACCAGATGTGGCATAGGTGGTAACACCAGCTACACGACCCTGAAAAGCCTGGTCGATATTGGTGATGTTTCCCTCTGACAACGCATCGGCATTGAGGGTTGTGGACGCACCGGCAAGGTCTGATTTCTTCATCTTACCATAACCCACTACCACAGTCTCCTCGAGCATGTGGGCATCGGCCTGAAGAGTTACATTTACCTTTGTACGGCCTGCAAGTTTTACATCCTGTGGCTTGCATCCTACGTATGAGATACTCAGAGTAGCATTGGCATTCTTTACCTTAATGCTGAAATTGCCATCACCGTCGGTGGCAACACCATTCTGTGTACCTTTTTCGCGAACTGTTGCGCCGAGCACAGGCCCCATCTCATCACTGACAGTACCGGTAACCTGTACCTGTGCCATCACTGTTGCAGAGAAGAGCATGAGCAGCGCTAACAACGCATACTTGATGCTGAAACATTTTTCAGTCTTCATAGCAAAAAAGTTTTAGTTAGTAATAAAAATTGTATTAAATAATTGTTATAATTCAGGTTCTGTTTGCAAAAGTACTGCAAAAACTCATAAAGAAAACATATTATCTTATCTTATTATGATACTTATTTGCAAATAATTAAAATAATTTCTGTAGTATTATACTAATTTGTCAATATATGATACTAATATTTTGCCATAGAGAGCAAACTAACGAGGTATGCGTTCCAATTAATGGCTATTTCGTTGGATGCATAGCTACCTACATGATCTTGGTAACACTCGTCGGGAGAGTCTGCATAAGCAGGCACATATTCTGCATCTTGCTTGCCGCTATTGGCACCCCCAGCCAAGAAACCAGGCATAGGGTCTGCAACTCCATCTGCCGCCGATATCCTCTGGTGTGGGTTCATAACCCTTTGTGTGCCAAAACCAGTTACATAGCAGTAGCCCGTGGCATTGCGACCAAAGAGATGGTCGAGGGCTGTGAGGGCTGCACGACGATACTTGTCATCGCCACTCAAGGCATGCTCATACATAAGGGCTATGCCTCGGCCAGCACACATCTCTGAGTTACTTCCCCATACAAAGTCTGATGCTTTATTGCCAAACACCGAATGATAGCATGACTGCGCCAGAGCAGAGATGTCAGCATCGCAAAACTCCTTAAGCGACTCTTTCACCTTATTAATATATATAGCCATTGTTTGGGCATCACATGTTTTGAGTTTTTCCTGGTTTAACCATTGGTGTATGGCCAGTCCCGACACATCACCCCATGTAGGCATAGCATACTTGGTAGGCACGAAAAGTCTTGCTACAGCAAGATAACTGCTTTGGTGTGTGGTGAGATAAAGTTCTGTGGCTGCCCAGAAGAACTCGTCGCCAGTTTGCTTATCATCATACATGCCTGTAAACACATCTGGGTCAAATTTATCATTATTGCCAGGCTGGTCGTAGATCACATTGGGGTTTTTCACTGCCCATGCGTATGCTCTCTCAGCAGCATCTACAGCCTCATTGCAGAAGGATTGATATGACGGATATTGTGCATAAATCCTGGCTGCCAATGCCATGGTGGCTGCAAAGTCGAGAGTAGCCTGAGTGCTCTTCTGCACCACATACCTCGGTTGTGCACATTCTTTTGGCATCACAAATCCCTCAAAGTTGGGAGTGGTAAGCTTATGATAAACACCTCCATCCTCGGGGTCTTGCATGGTCATCATCCATTTGATGTTATACATAACCTCATCCAACAGGTCGGCAACACCATTGCCTGACTCGGGAATATTCACATCCATGGCATCAAAATAGTCTTTGTTCAACTGGTATGCCTGGAGCATCATGCCTATGGTAAATGCCGAATTGACTATATATTTATTATAGTCGCCTGCATCATACCATCCTCCGGGAGATGAGATGACAGTGCCAGCAGGACGGGAGGCCGATGCGGCAGAGGGATGCACGATAACCTTATTGTCGGGATGAGCCATGGGGCGTGCATAAGCGCCTGCATATTTCTCTTCGATAGGCATGGCAGTGCGCTGCAGATAGAATGCCTTGAGTGCTGCCGCAGCCACCTCATTATTAGGATTTTGGCTGATTATAACCTGCTGGCTATGCTTGCCTGCATAAAGGGTATAGGTGCCTGGAGTGGTGATGCGTGAGAAGTCTACCTGCCTGCGCACCTTGTCGTTGAATGGCGACTTGATGGCAATATTGGCCTTGCCGCTCCACACCTTGCGACCCTTGGCATCCTTGATCACAAAAGACTTGGCTTTCACCTGTGGTTCGATAACTGCAATCTTCTCTTCGTTGGCTCCATATCCCACCTGATTTACCTTTATGGGATTTTGGGCAATAGCCCCTCCTGCCACTACCGACAGGAGGACTGAACATATTACGTGTTTCATATCGTTAGTATGATTATTGGCAACATATTATCCCATCACCACTTCCACTGTATGTTCACCGGGAGCAGCCTTGATGATATGGCCATCGATGGGATGGCCATCAACGGTTATTGATTTCACACCCTTTTGCACTCCGTTAGGATTCTTGACGATGATATGGAATATGGTGTCGCGTATCACCCTCTTGACCTTATACTCCTTAAGGGTCTGCGGAATACATGGGTCTATGGCAATACCATCGTAGGTGGGCTGAATACCGAGAATAAACTGGGTGATGGTATACCAGTTCCATGCCGCAGTGCCCGTGAGCCATGAGTTTTTGCCCTCTCCTGGTTTGGCAGCATCCTTGCCTGCCACCATCTGGCAATAAACATACGGTTCCACCTTGTGCAACTGTTGGTCTTTGATCCATGCCGGACAAATCTTGGTATAGTGTTCCCATGCATCGTTGCCACGTCCGGCCACAGTCTCGCCAATAATCACCCATGGGTTGTTATGGCAGAAGATACCTGCATTCTCCTTATATCCAGCAGGATATGATGATATCTCTCCCATCTCTACATGATATGTGGTATAAGCAGGATTATTGAGCACCATGCCATGCTCGCAGTCAAGATAGCGTTTGCATGAGTCGAGGGCCTTGTCTACCATACCTTCTTCGATACCTATGCCCGCCATGGTGCAGAATCCCTGCGACTCTATGAATATCTTTCCCTCTTCATTCTCGTTGGAACCAATCTTGTTGCCATAGAAATCATAGGCTCTGAGATACCATTCGCCATCCCATCCATGCTTCTTGACAGATTCTATCATATCATCGATGCATTTCTGCGCGCGCTGAGCCTCAGCCTCATGCCCCTTAACTTGCTGACACAGTTCCACATACTGCTTGCCGCAGAACACGAAGAGTCCGGCAATCATTAGCGACTCAGCCTTGGAACCCACAGAGTTATTCTCGGTGGTCTGAAACGACTCGTTAGGATCCCATGAGAAGCAGTTGAGATTGAGGCAGTCATTCCAATCGGCACGTCCTATGAGTGGCAGGGCATGCGGTCCGAGGTTTTCCACCACATGATTGAAGGATATGCGCAGATGCTCCATGAGGGTAACCTCTGAGCCCGGTTGGTTATCCCAGGGCACCATCTCGTCGAGTATTGAGAAGTCGCCAGTCTCCTTGATATAAGCCACAGTACCGAAGATGAGCCACATAGGGTCGTCATTGAAACCGCCTCCTATGTCATTATTTCCTCGTTTGGTGAGAGGTTGATACTGATGATAGCATCCTCCATCAGGGAATTGTGTGGATGCTATATCGATGATTCGCTCTCTGGCTCTTGCCGGCACCTGATGCACAAATCCCACGAGGTCTTGGTTGGAGTCGCGGAATCCCATGCCGCGCCCCACTCCACTTTCGAAGAAAGAGGCAGAACGTGAGAAATTGAATGTTATCATGCACTGATACTGATTCCAGATGTTTACCATGCGGTCGAGTCTCTCATCGCCAGAAGAAACTACATATTTGTCAAGCAGGTCGTCCCACATCTTGTGCAGTTCGTCAAAAGCCTCATCCACAGCCTGCACTGTAGAGAAGCGCTTTATGGTTTGGCGTGCTTTCTGCTTGTTTACAAGTGTCACATCTGAGTCTTGCGATGAGATGAGCTCGCCTTTATGCTTGCGCTCTATATCCTCGGCAGAGAATTTCTCATCCTGCTCATTCTCCACATATCCAAGTAAGAAGATATAATCACGGCTTTCGCCCGGAGCCAGTGTCACCTCTATATAATGTGATGCTATGGGGCTCCATCCGTGGGCTACAGAGTTGGCGGGCTTACCCTGCATTACGCACTGGGGATTGGCAAACTCGTTATAAAGACCCACAAACGACTCTCGGTCGGTGTCGAAACCCTGTATACTGGCATTGCTCACCGCATAATAGGCATAATGGTTGCGACGCTCCTTATATTCGGTCTTGTGATAGATCACGGCACCATCTATCTCCACCTCGCCTGTCGACCAGTTGCGCTGGAAGTTCTCCATGTCGGTGGCGGCATTCCATAAGCACCATTCAGCAAACGAGAATAGTTTGATGCTCTTTTCCTTGTCTGAATTATTGGTCAGTGTAACCTTCTGCACCTCTGCCCATGTCTTGAGGGGTACAAAGAAGAGCACGCTGGCCTCTATACCGTTTTTGCTTCCTGTGATACGCGTATAGTTCATTCCATGCCGGCACTCGTATGAGTCGAGAGGGGTCTTGCATGGTTTCCATCCTGGGTTCCATACGGTACCATTGTCATTGATATAGAAATAGCGTCCGCCGTTGTCCATGGGCACACCATTGTATCTGTATCTGGTGATGCGGCGAAATTTAGCATCTTTGTAGAAGTTGTATCCACCTGCGGTGTTGCTTATAAGACCAAAGAAATCCTCGTTTCCCAGATAGTTGATCCATGGGAACGGTGTGGCTGGTTGTGTAATCACATACTCTCTGGCCTTGTCGTCAAAATAGCCGTAAGTTGTTGTTTCCATAATAATGTCAAGATATTAGTGGTAAGTATTCTATTATTTCTTTTGTTGGGATTGTGTTATTATATCAGTTCTTTTTCAGTTTCTTGAGCAGATAGTCCTGCCATTCGTCCCACTGCTCCTGATACCAGAAGTGGGCTGTTTTCTGATATGGCGATAGGGTCTTGTCTCCTCCTGCCACGTTATAAGTACCGTATGCAGTGGTTGGTGGCACCACATTGTCGTTATATCCGAAACTGAAATACCCAGGCACAGTGATTCGGCGCGCAAAGTTGACACCATCATAATACCTTGTCTGCTCCACTATCCTCTTGTCAGCATTGTCAATGGGCAGACCTGTTTTCTCATTATAATAATAATGTGGCCACCCGCATGCCACCTTTTTAAAGGCTGCCTCATAATCGCACATGGCGGCATGCACGGCTCCATAGCATGATACACGTTTGTCGAGGGCTGTTGTGGCGAGAGTGAGGAAACCACCCTGCGACGAACCCGTAACGGCGAGGTTCTCACCATCCCACACAGACTTGAGGGCCATGGGACCTGTCTTGTCGGTATTGTCGGCGAGTGAGGCTATAAAGTCGATGGCTCTCACACATCCTGTGATTACATGCTTATAGTAGTTGACCTCGCGGTTATAGATGCCATGCAGCCAGTATTCGGCAAGGGCTGCAGAGAAGAGGTTGTCATAATACTCTTGCTCCTTGATTACAGGAATGCCGTGTATGCCTATCTCCAGCACTATCACTCCTTTCTTGGCCATCCACTGGTCGCCGGTGTATGGTCGCACTCCTGCTCCTGGCACTCTCAGCATTGCTGGGTAGCGTCCTGGTTTGGCCGGCACGTTGAGAATGCCATACACACGTCGGCCCCAACGGTCATTTTGGAATGACACATGATAGGTGTTTACCTCTGGTGTCGACCTCTCGGGCAGGTATTGCATAGTAGGTTCAAGGGCTGTCCATCGGGCTTCTTCAAGGGTTTTGGCCCAGAAAGCATCAAAGTCGGAGGGGCATTGTGCGGTTGGTTTGATCTTTTCAGGAGATACCGCCACTGCACACCATGCCTCATAGTCTTTGCCTCCAACATGTGCCACAACCTTCAGTTTGTAAAATCCCGGAGTGCTCATCTTGCCCGTTATCTTGGTGATGCCGGTCTTGAGAGTCATGCTGTCTTTAACCTCCGGATACATCTCCGGCCCCATCTCATAACTGATGCGGGCATTGTCTACCAAGGTGCCCGACTTGAGCACACTAACAGTGTATACAATCTTTTCACCGGTCTTGTAATTCCAGTCCTTATGATCTGGAGCGATGGTCACGATGATATTGCTGCCGATAATCTGTGCTACAGACCTCGATGGCAGCAATATCATAACTAACAACTCAATTACTACTACTATTTGTTTCATATTACTGTATTTTTTATATCGTTAGTATTTGCTACACCTTAATTATATATGATATTATATAATATAGATGTGTAAACATATCACATTATTTTCCTGTGAACTTGCGGATTACGTTTAGTGTGGAATAATCTACGGCAAACACTGAATTGAGTCCCTGTTCCTCCTGTGCGGGGTCGCAGACATAGTCATCCCAACGCTGCCATATCGTATTCTTCACATTGGCACTGCCTCCCCATCCCCAGAAGTTGCATCCTGCTATCTGTCCTGTCTGCTTGATTATTGAGAACACATAGTCATAATAGAAATCGCGTCCCTTGGTGGGCGAACCTGGAGTGAAGAGGAAGCGGTCGCGTGGATATCCGAACTCTTCCAACACGAGTGGTCTTTTGCGAAAAGTGTTTTCTCCCTCAAGTGGGGTATTGATGGTTTGGTATGCTTCTTGAATATATGCGAGTGTAGAGTCGCATGCTGCCTTCACATTGTCTACTATAGGGTCGGGAGCATGTTCTGCTATTGTCTTATCGGCATCGTAGTTTTGGTTAAATTTGCCTATCCATCCCCAGTTGTTTGGCCAGATATGAATGCACACATAGTCTATGCATGGCAGTGTATGTATGGCACGGAAGAGAGACAGGCTCTCTTCGCATCCGTGCTTTCCTTCCGACCCTGTAGTTACCAGATGGTTGGGGTCGAGACTCTTAATCAGTTTTGATTGTTCGTCTATCCACTCCACGAATTTAGTGCGGTGCAGGCTGTCATTTACAAAGCATCTTGGTTCGTTGGCTATCTCCCATGCCATAATGGCTTTCGACTCTCTGTATGGTTTGCCTGTGATGCTGTTGGTGCGTGTCACTATGTTTCTCACATGATTGGCAGCCAGGGCCTTGGCCTCATCGTTGAGCACGAAATTGCCCACATATTGCATATACTCCCACCAACCATCAATAGTAGGCACAGGTGTACGGTCGAAATGTTTCATCTTGCCCGACCCGTCGGAACTCATCACGTCGCCCTTGAATCCTACCCAGTCGAGATAAGCACCATATCCTCCAGACCATTCCCATGCATTGTTGAAATAGAGCACCACCTTCATATTGCGCTTTTCTATTTCTGCCATCAGATAGTCGAGTCCTACGAGTAGGTCTTGGTCATACACCCCTGGCTGTGTCTGCAACTTGGGGGCTATATGGCTTGGAATGCTATCGCGTCCGTCGCCTCCCACCAATACTCTCACATTGTCTATGCCCAGGGCCACCAAGTCGTCGAGTTCTTTATTCAGTCGCTGTCTGTTGCCTCCCTTGCCTTCACTGGCGAGTATGGCTCCATACCACAGGTTGGTGCCCACATATCTGTATTCGTGGTCACCGATATAGAAGCGCCCGTCTCTGACGGTCACAAAATCGTCATTCTCATTGTCGGCATTTGCCACACCCAAGGCAAGGACAAATGCCAATAACAGTGTTATTCTCTTAGTCATTGGAAAATAGATCTTTTAGTTGGCTGCAAAGATAGTCTATTTCTGACTATGAGAATAACACTATATTATCTCATCGTAATACAATTTACACAATTACATGTTTCTTGTGGTAGTTCTCGCGGAATTCAGAAGGTGTGCACCCTCTTCGCTTCTTGAATATCCTGTTGAAATTGGATATATTATTAAATCCGCACTGATAACAAATCTCCACGATGGTCATGGTGCTATCAGCAAGCATTCGTGCGGCATGCCCGAGCCTCACGTCGATGATATACTCTGATATTGTCTTGGCTGTGCGCAGTTTAAAGAAGCGGCTGAATGCCGTTGGTGTCATCGACGCCAAGTCTGCCAACTCCTGCAGTCTTATCTCCTCTCTGAAGTTTTTGTCTATATAGTGTTTCACCTTGTTCACCCTTCGGCTGTCTATGGTCACATCAGCATGCGAGAATGAACTGGTGGCCAGGGTGTGGTAGTCATCAGTGAGCGACAGTTCATACATCAGTTCCATAAACTTTATTACGCTGTAGAATCCTGGTTGGGCATTCACCAGTTCGTTTATGCGGTCATAAACATGCATGATGGCTTTCATGCCGAAGGCCACTCCCACCTCGGCACGTTCTATCAGTTCGGCCAATGGTTTCATGTGTGTCTTGCCGAGGAAATCAGAGGAGAAGAGTTCCCTTGAGAAGTGGATTGTAATCTCTCTGATGTCTGGCGACACACAATCATACTGCTCCCATGTATGCTCGAGTCCTCCACCCATCATCACGAGGTCGTAGTCGCCGAGAATCTCTATATTATCCCCAACGATGCGCCTGTTGCCTCTGCAGTTTTCCACGAAATTGATTTCCATCTCGTCATGCTTATGCAGCGGATAGGTGTGCTGTTTCTTATGTCGCTCCACGAGATGATAGCAGTCTTTCTCTGTGAGGCGCGTAATCTCTGTCATCACATCCATACCTTCACTCCTATATTAAAATGTTGCTGTTTAGGGTTGTCGATGATTACCTGTGCTTTGCCGTTGAAGGCATTCATCTCTATAGTCCGCTTGTCGGTGCCCATGGGTTGCTCGGGGCTCTGCCATGCGGGGTCACCATTGCCGAAACCGATAATCTGTGCGTCGCCCTCTATGGTTATGGTAATCTTGTTGCATGCATCGGGCACCATCCTGCCCTTGCTGTCGGCCAGTGATATGTCTGCCACCACCACATGGTCGCTGGTACTCTTGCCCTTGTCACTTCTCTCCACAATGGCTTTTGCTGCCTTGCCCGTCGTTTCAATGGTGCGTGTTATCTTGCGTCCGTTGCGGTATCCCACTGCCTTTATCTTGCCTGGCGCATAGATGGCTTCCCACTCTATATGTCCATATCGTGGCATGGTCTTGCGACCCAGTTTTTTCCCGTTTACGGTTAGTTCCACCTCATCACAATTGGAGTATACCCATATCTTCACTTTCTCTCCCTCATGGCCCTGTAGGTTCCAGTGTGGCAGTATATGCAGTATGTCTTCATCTGTCCACCATGCCTTTAGATAGTAAGCCTCATCTTTGGCAAAGCCACAATAGTCGAGAATGCCGAACTGCGATCCTGTGGCTGGGAACTTGAGTGGGTTGGGCTCACCTCGATAGTCAAATCCTGTCCAGAAGCAGCATCCTGCGGCCCATGGCCTCTCAGCATAGAATCGCCATCCGCGCTCTATGCGATTGTAGCAACTGTCTTTCTCATCGGCCACACGGTTGAGTGCTGGCATCCATCGTCCTTGCGGGTCGTCATAGTAGACGCCTCTGGTGCCGCATCCCGTGGTTTCTTCTGAGCCAAAACATCTGCGCTGGGGATATTTCTTGCGGTGCTTATCCACGGGGTTTTGCATTATATAGTTATACCCCGCCACGTCTACTGGCACTTCCACCGTTGGACCTCCACTGGTGGCAAACGACATCTCTCTCGATGGGTCAAAACGGTGGCACCATTCTCTCATGGCTTCGGCTATCTTCTCTCCCTTAGGGCTCCATTCTATGCCCCACTCCTCATTGCCCACACTCCAGAGGATAACAGAGGGATGGCGGCGTGCGCGCTCTATGATGCGGCGCAACTGATTTTTTTGATAATCACTGATGCCCGAGAGGCGATTTTCCTCCACCACCATCATTCCCAACGAGTCGCATATATCAAGCAATGCCTGCGATGATGGGTTATGCGAAGCCCTATAGGTATTGCATCCCAATTCTTTTAGTTTTTTTATCCTATATGCAATAACGTCGTCGGGTATGGCTGCCCCCACTCCTGCATGGTCTTGATGCATGTTCACTCCCTGTATCTTCAGCGGTTGACCATTGAGTATGAGTCCGCGGTCTTTGTCAAACACCACCTCACGTATGCCCACTTTCACACTCTTGGTATCTATGGTATCTCCCTTATCGTTGATAACCTTGGCTATGAGGGTATAGAGATAAGGTTGCGCCGGACTCCACATCTTGGGACTGTTAACCCTTACACCAGCATTCTGTCTATGTGTATATCGGGCCTCCACTATGTGGTCGGTCTTGTCGCACCCTTCTATCACCTTCTGCCCCTCTGCATCTGTAAGGGTATAATGGATTCGGCATCTTGCCGACTTGTTGCCGGCATTGTCGAGCAAGGCATGGATGTTAAGCACTGCATAATTCTGCTTGCGGTTCCATTTGCTCATGGTAACCCACAGTCCGTCGTTGGCTATATGCAGAGGCGCTGTCTTTTCCATCCATACATGGCGATAGATGCCGCCACCTTCATAGAACCATCCTTCTTCTAAGGTGGCATCGGCACGTACGCACACCACATTCTCTTCTCCATAGTTAAGATACTCGCTGATGTCGTGGTATTGCGAGAGATAGCCGCTCTCATCCCTGCCGCAGTAAAAACCGTTTACCCATACTCGACTGTCGCGGAAGATGCCATCGAAGAGCAGCGCTATATGCTTGCCCTCATCTTCCTTGGGTATAAAGAATGTTTTGCGATACCATCCCACCGATGTTTCGGGATATCGGTATCCCACGGTCTTGTAGCCATGAGAGTGGCTGGCTATGCTGTCGTATCCCAATGCCACGACAAAGTCGTGTGGCAGTGTTACGGGGTTCCATTGCGAGTCGTCAAACTTATTGCTGTATGGTCCGGCATTGTGTATTGATGCTGCCTTGGTCAGGTAATTGAAGTATTCGGTGCCGCAGCCAAAGTCTTTGGCAGGGTCGGCAGCATTTCCGAAATGAAATTTCCATCCATGGTCAAAGCATTCTGTCACTCGCTGTGCATAACCATTGGCGGTCATCAGCATCATGGCTACAGCCACTGCTGCCATACGTTCACATCTCTTTATTGCTTGTCTTAGCATAGGTTTTAGTTGTTTGTATTTAAGAATTATTAGTTGTATGATGCAAAGATATAAAAAAAATATTAGTAATTATTCATCAATGACAAAAAAAAACTATATCTTTGCACACAAGATACTTTTTTGTATACGACAAAAGGACTACTGAAAGCAATTATTGACTGAAAATCCATACTGTTATCATGGCAACAAACCATATCCTATCAGTATCAGAAAACAAGGGCATAAACCCGTCTAATAGGTGGAAAGACGAATACTGGCTTATGCTCCTACAGGTATACATGCAAAAGCCAGAGGGCATCAAGCATGCATATAGCCGACCTATGGTCAACCTCAGTCTTGAGATTCATATTTCGCCTGAATACCTCTACGACAAGATGACCATGATACGCAATCTCGACACACCACGCATCAAGCGGCTATGGGAGCGCTATGCCAACAATCCACGACTCTTGGGTGCCACGGTAAAGAAACTGCGTGCCATGGCTGGATTCAATAATGCCAACTCTTTCTATGATGGTGTGGAGGTATGCGAAACCTTTGAGCGCGACTTCCGCCCCACTGATGATGATCCTGAGGTGATACCTGCCATGCTCATCATGATACTCGATTTGTATTTCCGCCTCACTCCTTCCACCATGAACAAAAATACTCCCGAGGTTGTGGAGATGTCAAAACTTCTGGGCATTAATGCCTCCAAGGTGGTAGAGATACTGATGCTCTTCCGTCATCACGATCCTTATTACAAGGAAACGGGCATTGTCTTCCATCCTCTTGCAAATCCATGCATAGAGGTATGGCAACGCTATGGCAATGGGTCGCCCATGGCCCTCGAGGCCTTAGCATGCCAACTGAAACACTATTTCATCAAGTGACTGAACTTTCGCAAGTGAATATTCATTCACCAGGCGACTAATTTATACATTTGATAGCCCGAAAGACTACATCAAAACTTCTGCTCATTGATGACCTTGTCTTCATTATCCACCGCACGCCAATGCACAATGTTTCGTGCCTCTGAGGAGATCGTTACTCCGCATTTGGTTACTGTGCGTCCGTCGGCTTCGTAGGGGATAGCATAACCCTTGGAGTCTATCTGGGCCAAGGCATTGTCTACGGTGTCATCCACCTTCAGTTCGAGGACATAGATGTCGTTCTTGTTCTTGATTACCACATCAGCTCTACCGATCACGCTCTTCACCTCAGTATCCACCTTGCTGTTGAGCAAAGAGAACACAACGTACATCAACAACTTGTAGAACGCCTCCTTTTTCTTCTTCGCCATCCATTCCTTTCGGGTTATGATGTCGTAGGGCAAGGAGGCCATGTAAGAGCGGAGCTCGGTAAGTGCCGATGGCAGGTCGCCACGTTTCAGGGCGCGGGCCATGGCAAGAATGGTGGCATTTCTGTCCCAATCGGATATGTCCATCAGATAGTTTGTCAAGCTATATACTAAGCCTTGGCGCACTTCGTAGTTGGGGAAGTGAAGTACATATACATCATCCTCTTTATTATAATAATCAATGGTCAGGTAGCCACTCTGATAAAGCATCGGGACTGGTGTCGAAGAATTCTCGCATGGCACATCAAATTCTTCCATCGACAATTCCACTCCATCGAAGTCGAGAGGGTTGAAGCTTGGGAAATGTTTGAGATGCTCTATGAGCGATGCCGATGTGCCCGACTCAAACCAGAAGTTGTCTGTCGTATTGTTGTTGAGGGCGCGCATAAGACTGAAAGGTGCATATATATCCTGACTCTTTCTTGCGAAGTGATAGCCATCGTATTTCTCTTTCAGCAAGGCGTATGCCTCGTCGGTTGTCATCTCCAGGTGGGATGCATACTCCTCGACACAAGGGCGAAGGAAGGTGTCGAGTTCCTCTTGGGTAATGCCGCACAATCCTGAATATTCGTCTATCATGGATATCTGATTCAGGTTGTTCAGTTCGGAGAAGATGCTCATCTGTGAAAACTTCGTCACTCCAGTGATAAACACGAACTTAAGATATGCCCCTTCGTCTTTCAGCACCTGATAGAACTCACGTAGCATCATGCGCATTTCTTCAAGCTGCTCAGGGTCGTAGAGCAATCGCATGACCGGTGCATCGTATTCATCGAGGATGACCACGACACGCTCGCCTGTCTTTTCACAAGCCCTATGAATCAAGCCACGGAAGCGGGCTCCTGGAGTTTCCTCCTCCGTATTACGCCCATAAAGTCTTTCGTAGTCGGCAATAAAGTTTTCCAATTTTGATTTCGCCTCGCTCACCTTAAGATTCTTCAGTCCGCTCATTGTGAAATGCAGCACGGGATATGTCTTCCATTCCTTCTCCAAGTCCATAACCTTCAATCCCTCAAACAGTTCTTTCATGCCTTGAAAATATGCTTTGAAGGTGTTGCACAACAACGACTTGCCGAAACGACGGGGACGGGCAAGAAAGACATACTGATACTTGTTGACAAGGCTATACATCATGCCGGTCTTGTCAACATACACCTTGCCATCTTCACGAATCCTCTGAAACTGGTCGGTATCTACAGGGTACTTGAATCTGCTCATATCATCTGCATTTCATCAAACAAACACTTCTTACGCTGCAAAAATACGAAATAAATACGATATTTCCAAGAATTGCATGAGAAATATATTGAAGTCTTTTTCTATCAAGTACAATAATCAAGCAACGTATGAATTATGGCAAAGAAACGTGAGATAAGAATATCTTAAAAAGTGGAGAACTCATCGAAGATTCAGTTAGCGAGAAAATCTCGGCAACTGCCGCTGTGGGTGATGTGATGTTGCCCCCCTATTGCATACCCATGAGGGTCGCGCGCGTGAAAAAGTTTAAAATTAATGTCACGTCACACCTAAAAATTATTATTCTCATTATCAAAGACATACAAATCTCGAAGTGTGACATTATTTTTGAAAATGGGCGATTTTCGGCCTTTGAGGGGTAGGGGTAAAGGGGGAAGGGTACCCATTTTGTCACACCCTTATGGGG